>OGZI01001933.1_pt1 | contig 18548 bp, 19 predicted proteins | sample 1576711 | NCBI WGS metagenome assembly OGZI01 (sample SAMEA3541482, study PRJEB24748) | human gut metagenome | biome: human gut; feature: human-associated habitat; material: faeces | place: China | collected 2012
TAAAAATTATTGACTTAGAGATAATTATATAACCTATAGTATAAGGGATATATCAACAATTTTGTTTACTACTTGTTAGTTACTTATTAGATTTTATAAAACATAATAGATTTTTAATTTAAAAATTTACGTATTAAATTACAAAAATTAAGATTAAATATTCTATATGATAAATAAAAAATAGCTTTTCTTTTGGCACATTTTAGCAATAACAAAAAGACTACAAGGATAAACATTGCAGCAGGCTGTCCTTGTAGTCTTTTTTTTTATTGCTTCCTTAAATGTGCGAAAAGCGACAAAAAATAATCGCAATAAAGAAAGGAAGTATGAATATGGGATTAGATATGTATGCTTTTAGTGTAAAAAAAGAAAATGTGATTGATACCTTTCATATTAAACCAGATAATAAATATCTATTACACTATTGGAGAAAACATCCTAATTTACATGGTTGGTTTGAAAATTTGTATTATAGTAAAGGTGGAAAAGTTGAACCATTTGATTGCCAATATTTAAATTTATCATTAGCAGATTTAAATTTATTAGAGAAAGATATTAAAAATTTTAATTTACCAGAAACAACAGGTTTCTTCTTTGGAAAAGATGAAGAACACAGCACAAATGAACTTAATGAAGACGACCTTGATGATTTAGAATTTATAGAAAAAGCTCGAAAAGCAATAGAAAATGGAGAATATGTATATTATTATTCTTGGTGGTAAAAATAGTCAATAGGTAAATAGTAATTTATAGATGTAGATACAGAATATGTTCTGCATCTACATCTATAAAAGGAGTGAATGTTATGTATAATACTTCAGATAATAAGTATCAATTTTCTACAATATCTAAAGGTGTTATAGAAAAAATGTTGATAAAATTAGATAATATAAAAGATATTAAATATATTTTAGAGCCATCTGCTTGTAAAGGTAATCTTGTAAAGATGATAAAAAATTCTTATAAATATGATTTATTATGTAGAGAAATATTTATAGATACTATAGAAAAAAATCCACAATTTAAATTGATATTAAATAATTTAAATGTACCAGTAATTCATGACGATTTTTTAACATTTAATACATTAAAAAAATATGATGCTATAATAATGAATCCACCGCTTAATAATGGGGAGGAATATTTATTAAAAGCGATAGAAATTCAAGAAAGATATGGTGGTCAAATAGTATGTCTTTTAAATTCTCAAACTTTGAAAGAACCATATAATATAAAAAGAAAAGAACTTTTAAATAAGTTAGAAGAACTAAATGCTGATATTGAATATGTAGATAAACTTCTTTTAACAAATAAAAGAATAATAGATATAGATAAGATTATTATATATATTAATATTCCAGAAAAATATACAGAAAGTATTTTATTTGCTAATTTAAAAAATAATAAAGAATATATGACTTATTCAAGTCATATACAAAACGATAGTTTAATAGAAAAAAATCCTATAGAATATTTTCCAGCATTATATAATAATGAAATTTTACTAGGTATAAGTCTTATAAAAGAATTTAAAAGTTTAAAAAAATATATTCTAATAAATAAGAATACATCAAATTATAATTCAAGTAACAATATAAAATTAATGTTAAATAATAAAGATTTAACAATAAACAATTATATTGAAGCTGTCCGCTATAAATATTGGAAAATAATATTTGATTCTAAAATGTTTCAGGAAATATTCACAACTAATCTAAAATGTGAGTATGAAAGTAGATTATATGATTTTAAAAAGTATGATATAACAGCTTATAATATAATAAGTTTGCGATGTGAAATTTTTTATAAACTTAAACAAGATATTGAAAATAATATATTAGAAATTTTTGATGAGTTTAGCAGAAAATATTGTTATAGCGATTTTTCTAAAAATATTCATTATTACAATGGCTGGAAAACAAATAAAGCTTATAAAATAAACAATAAAATTATTTTACCCTATGATGCATGGGATTACTATTCAAATGAATATGAACCAACAGCTTGTGAAAGTGAATTTTTAGATATTGAAAAAATATTTTCTATATTAAATGGAAATATTTTAGGGAATTATGAAACTAGAAAAATTTTAAAATGGGCAGAAAAGATGAATATAACAAAAAATATTCAGTTTAAATTTTTTAAGGTTACATTCTATAAAAAAGGTACATATCATATAACATTCACGGATAAAAAGTTTTTAGATAAATTAAATATTTATGGTAGTCAAAAAAAAGGTTGGTTACCACCAACTTTCGGTGTAAAATCATATAATAGTATGAGTAAAGAAGAACAAAATATTATTGATGATTTTTGTGGAAAGGATAAATATTATGAGATTATGACACACAAAGAAGAATACTTATTAAATGAAAATAATATTTTAAAAATAGAACAATGATATATAGAATATATTGCTTTTCTTTCGCTTCATTATAACAATTACAAAAGCTATTACAAGGATAAACGTTGCAGCATAAAGCTGTCCTTGTAATAGCTTTTTTCATTGTTATAAAAAACGTGCGAAAAGCGACAAAAAATGATCGCTGAAAAGAAAGGAAAATAATTATGAAACAAGTAAATATTTTATTAAAATCTAATGGAGAAGTAAAACGTATAATTACAGATAAGAAAATGTCTGTAAATGAATATACTGATATTCTAAACTGTGATTATATAGATATTAAAGGATTAAAGCTAGATGAGTTAAATATAAGTTTAGTATTTGATGATGAATTTTTATTTACAGATAAAGCTATTAATAAAAAAGCTTCAGTGTTATTTGGGTATAAACAGCATGGCGAAGTCTTATGTGGAGATGTAATGGTTCAAAAAGATGTGGAAACATCTTATGGAATAATTTCAGTAGGTTTTAGTGAAGAAGAAGCAACAGTAATAGAAGCTTATATAAAAAATTTAAAATACGAACAGATTAAATTTATAAAACAAAAACCTTGTATGAATTTTATACCATTTTAATATTATATGTAGAGATAGAAGGTATAACCTTCTATCTCTACAAAAGGAGAAATAAAATAATGTTAGATATAAATACCATAGATAGTGATATTTCTAAAATTGATGTAACACAATTAAGAAGAATGATTACTATGGAAAATAAAGTATTTGAAGATATGTACAGATTAATGCTTTATGATAATAGTCAACCTAATGCTGAAAATAATAAAGTAGTAAAAGCATATCTTGACTCTCAAATAAGAGCGTTAAATCATATAGAAAAATTAATAGATAAACATAAATTAGTTTTAGATGAATTAAATAAAACAACTGATGTAATAGAAGAAAATAATATTAAATCTAATAAAGAAAATAAACAAGATAATAAAGATGAGTTATCTCTATTTGAAGAAGCGGAGGATTTAAAATGAAAGTATATGGTGTAGGAAGAATAGCTAAAGATTTTTATATAGATTATACTGATAGTGGCATCTGTTTTTTAAAATTTCCATTTGTAGAAAATGTTTTTAATACAAGAACCAAAGAGAAAAAACCTCAATATTATAACGTAGTAGTTTTTGGTAAACTTGCAGAGGTTATGGGAAACTTAGATATAAAAAAAGGAGATAAAATGCAGATTGAAGGTAATATAAATATAAGTGAATATACAGATAAAGAAGGTAAAACAAAATATTATACACAGATAATTTTGAATAGTTTCGAATTATGTTCAAAAAAAGTTATTGATAAAAAATGAAATTAGAGGGCAATAGCCCTCTAATCTCTAAAAAAAGGAATTGATATAATGAATAATAATAAAATAAAATTAATGTTTGCTTATCACAGATTTTTACAAGAAGGTCAATATATAGTTGCAAATAAAATTTTGGAGCTTCTTTGTAAAAAAAAAATATATTTAGGACTAGATAATAATAGTTGGGAAATAGAAAAATTAGCATATAAATTTAAATTAAGAATAACATATAGCCGTAATTATGGTGAAGCTTGTGTTTATTTATAAATAATTTAAATGAAATGAATGAGAAAAATAATATTTGCTTTTCTTTCGCTTAATTATAGCAACTACAAAAGCTATTACAAGGGTAAACGTTGCAGTTTTTAACTGCCCTTGTAATAGCTTTTTCTATTGCTCTAAAAAGCGTGCGAAAAGCGACAAAAAAACAGTCGCAATAAAGAAAGGAAGATGAATATGAAAAAAGTTTATGTTTTATTAAAGCCTAATGGAGATGTTAAATTTTTAGTAAAGAAGAAGAAGATATCTTTATTGGATATGTGTGATTTAATAGAAAGAGATTGTAGAATGATTGATGAAAGTGATGTTCAAATAAATTTTCCGTTTAAAAGTACGATTTTATTTGATGATGAATTTGGGCTAAAGAGAAATAATAAGATAAATTTATTAGCATCTATACTTTATGGATATACAACTAATCACATGCAACCGTTATATGGTAATGTAATTTTGCAAAAAAGAATAGATTGTGTAACTGGAGATATTTTATGGGGATATACTTACAGAGAAGCTAATATTATAAAAAAAAGAATAAGAGAAATAAAAAAAGATTATAGATATAAATTTTTATTTAATCTTATTAAATAAATAATAGGTAGTTAGAATGTATATTAATATATTCTAACTACCTTTATAAAGGAGAATAATTATGAAAATAATTGAAGAATTAACAATTGGCTCTTATGAAACTTATAAATCTTATCTTGAAACAGGAACACCTTCAGTATTTATTAGTAAAAAAACAGGATTTTGTAGATATTGTCAAACACAATTTGAATTTGATGAGGGATATCATTATGCAGATAACTATCCTATATATAGTAGAATATTTTGTCCTATTTGTGGACATCTTTCTATAGATAACGACATAAGATATAGTAGTGCAGAGAATAAATATTTGCCATATGTAGCAAATTTAAAATTATTAGAGATGAAATCTAAAGTGATTTTAAAGATAAATTATAAAGCAATACAGATAATTGATAAATTATTTATGATTAAAGTTTTTGATATTAAAGAAATTTATGCGTTTGATATACAAAACGAAAATGTTACATGGAAAAGATATATTGATAAGGAAATTAGTGATGATTTAGAAATAGGATACATGACAGATTATCAAAAATTAATGGAGAATACAGCGTTATGGTTTTATGATATAAAGCATATAGTTAGAAAAGGAACAACACTTTCTCAATTTTTAAGGAGATTAAGGGAATTAATTATAAAAAAAGAAAAAAATGTAAATGGATATACAAAAAAACAAGTATATATATCTAATGTAGGTTTTAGACATAAATTATTTGCTAATGTATTAAATTTAGCTCATAAAGTTAGATTTTGGGATAGTCCAAATGTAAGTTATCATGATAATTTTTTAAATTATAAAAAATTATATATAGATAATTTTTTAAATGAAAATTTTGAAAAAGATATATATACATTGATGAAAAAACAAAATTTGTCATATAATAAAGCTTCTTTTAAGATTTTATCTTTACCATGTACTAGAAATATGGAAAAACATTTTGATTATAAGTATATTTTTTTATTACAGCAAATATGTGAAATAAAAAATACAGATATTGCTAATATTTTATATGAATATTATAAGAATAAAATAGAAATAGAAATCAATGAAAACAGTTATTATTGTAATAAAGAAGAATACTTAAAAAATATACAAAAAGAAGTAAAAACTATATGTAATTTTTATAAGCTATTTATTTTAAAGATATATAAAAATTTAAAATTAAAACAACTTTTAGAAAATAAGAGTAATATACTACTTGATATCATGAATTTATGGCATACTGCTAATAATAAAATTAAGAAAAATTTTATAAGACATAAAATTCCTTTCAGTAAAGCACATGATTGGCTTTCTATCGAAGTATCAAAGCAAGCAGACCAAGAAATAAGATTTCATATATCAAAAAATATTATGAATAGATTTAATCTTTACATGATGAATACTAAATTTCAATGTAGTTGTATAAATAAGTATAGTAATTTAAAATATATAGCTCGTCAGATGAAAAATTGTTCAGCAGGATATAAAGACAGAATAAATAATCAACTTCAATTAGTGGCTATATCAGATAATACTGGAAAGCCTAAAGTATTATTAGAAATTAATCAAGATAGTATTGTACAAGCTAAATTATATAGAAATGTCCCTGTATTTAAAGATAATTTGTTGAATAATTTAGTTATAGAATTTGCTAAAAAAGTAAAATTAAAAATAAAAACAGATGATATATCTATAAAACAAGATAATAATTTAAAAAATATAGCCTAAGACAGAAGTACCTTATGAAAATAAGGTACTTCTTTTTGATTATTGTAAGCCACACACTTGTGATTTTTACTCTGAATTAGGCAAGTTAGCGTATATAGAAATATGTACGTAGAATAGCTATTCAATACTGTTTGAATAAGTGAATAAATTAAAGATAATTTAAAGATTAAAAGAATGATAAAATAAATTTTTATCGCTTTTCTGTTAGCACTATAATGACATTCATTCCAAAAAGCAAGGGTAAACAGAGCAGTTTACACTGCCCTTGCTTTTTTCCCTTCTGACATTATCTAAAGACGTGCGAAAAGCGAAAAAAAATAGTCGCTTAGAAAGGAAGATATATTATGTTAAATTTTAATGAAAACATTAACTTGATAGTGAAAAATTACAAAGGAACGGAAAGTATTAAAAATGGAAACCTATTTAAAATTAGTGGTTTATATTATACATCAGGTATAGAAAACCTAATTTCTGATGTAAATTCTGTAAATTCACTTAGTAAAAATATTAATAAATTTATTCATGGAAATTGGGGAGAAATTTGTAAAGAAGATATCATAGAAAACGAAGAAGGATTAAAAGAAGGCAATATGCTTTTAGGCTCATATAAAATAAACGACAAAAAGATTTGGATTATAGCAGACTCAACAAATATTCCACAAGAGAGAAAAATAACAGTATTGTTACCAAGTGAATACTAATTTAGGTTTTCAAACATAATAAATGAGGTGTAGTAGATGATAAATATAAGAAATTTTATGAATGAATTAAATGAAATAAAGTTGGATTTAAAAGTTTTAGAGTTAACAGAAAAGCAACACAGATATAATCAAATAGAATTTAAAAAGAAAAATATAATACAGAAACTACAAAAATTAGAACAGAAAATCCAATAATGAAATTAGATATGATAAGCTTTTAGCTTATCATATCTAATAATAATAAATGATGATATAATAAATAAGAGGTGTAGATAATGAAAAAAAGAACATTAAATAGATTGAATGACTATTTCTTTAAACGATTAATGGGAGATGATAAAAGAAGTGATTTAACTCTTAGATTTTTAAATCTCATATTAAATAGAACAGAAGAAAATGAATTTAGAAAAATTGAATTTTTAAATCCTGAATATAATCCATTAACTAAAGACGGTAAACTTGCAATATTAGATATTAAAGCAAGTGTTGATGATAAAACATTTGTAAATATCGAATTACAGGTATCAAGACAAAATTATATGCCAAAACGTTCAATGTTTTATATATCTAGAATGTTTTCAGAACAAATGGTAAAAGGTCAAGACTATGAAACATTAAAGCCTGTAATTGGTATAAATTTATTGGATTTTATCCTATTTGATGATATAGATGCTTGGCATAATGTAGCAAGATTTAGATTAGATGATACAGATAAAATATTAACAGATTGTATGTCATTACATTTTTTAGAGCTTCCTAAATTAAAATATAGCGATATTAAAAAAGTGAAAAAATTAGAAGCATGGGGAGCATATTTTTCTGGTAGATGTAATCAAGAAGAATTGGAGGTGCTGGTGATGAATGAGCCATTATTAAAAAAAGCAGTATCCTTTGAAAAAGCATTTTTAAATGATGATAAAATGTATAGAGAATATCAGCAAAGAGAAGATGCTATCAGAGAAGAAACAACTAGATTTAATAAAGTAAAACGAGAAGCTAGGGAAAAAGGTAAAGCTGAAGGTAAAGCTGAAGAAAAAATACAAAATGCTATTAATTTTTTAAGATTAGGATTAGACATAAAAACAGTAGCAATAGGAACGGGCTTAAGTATAGAAAAAGTCAATGAGCTTAATAATCAGCTAACTAAATAAGTCAATAATTAAATAAATAATAAAATAATATCAGCAGATTATAACTTAGTTAACTAAATTATAATCTGCTATTTTTTATGTATATCAAGTGATAAAAAATACTATATGATGAAAATAATCTTTCAGATTTAATTTAAAAACAATGATAAAATAAATTTTTATCGCTTTTCTTTTTTCACTGTAATGTCATTCATTCCAAAAAGCAAGGGTAAAATGTATAGCTTTGCTACCTTTGCTTTTTTCATTTCTGACATTATCTAAAGACGTGCGAAAAGTGACAAAAAAATGCTCGCTGAAAAGAAAGGAAAAATAAAAATGAACATGAAAATGAAAAAAGATTATGAACTATTAAGTATATTATTAGGATTACAAATTTCAGATGATTTAAGATTAAACAGTTTAGAAGATATTTTACAATCACCGAGAGCAATACATGGTATAGGGCAAAAAAAACAAGAAAAGATATATGCTTTAAAAGAAATTTTAGAAAGACTATTAAAATTAGATAAAAAACAAAAAATAACTATAAATACACCAAAAGATATAGCAGATATATTAATTCCACAATATAGATATGCAACACAAGAAAATTTTATAATTGTGTTATTAAATGCTAAAAACAATATTATATCTATAGAAGATATTTTTAAAGGCTCAATAGATACTTCTATTGCTGAACCAAAAGAAATATTTAGAGAAGCGTTAAAATACCCAACATCTGCTATTATATTAGCTCATAATCACCCAAGTGGAGATACAACTCCTAGTATAGAAGATATTTATGTAACTAAGAGAATAGTTGAGGCAGGTAAAATATTAGGAATTAGAATTTTAGACCATATAATAATTGGAGATAATAATTTTTTTAGTTTAAAACAAAATGGTTTAATAGAAAAAGAGTCTTGATTTTCATATCAAGACTCTTTTCTATCATATATATTTTTTAGGAGGTATCTGTATTATTCTAAAACATTAACTAAATCTTTTAATTTATTAGGCTCAATACTGTAAATTTCATTTAGTATTTCTTCATTAAAATTAGTCCCTTTCTTATATGTTTTATTTCCTACTTTAAAATCAGAAATAAATTTAGAGTCATAATAAACATCATATTCATATAAATTAATCTTATTAATATCATTAATATCATTAGTATCATTGATTGGATTAGTTGGAAGATTATCTAAAGGTGATACAACATTAACATCTGAATGTAATTCTTTTTCTTTATCAATATTATCATCTGAAATATTAATGCCATTTTTTTCTATGATATCTTCATCTTCTATTATAGTGAGTTTTTTACCAAAAACTTTAACTTTATCTATAGGAATAGAAACTAGATTACTATTTTTATTAATTATAACATTAACAATATTGTACTCATCATCAATTTCAAATTCCTCAACAATACCTTCTTTTTTGCCATGATTATTTATTACGACACTTGAAATAATATCAATTTGTTCTTTTAATAAATCTTCAGCAGTAGCAATATTGCTATAAGGAACAATATTGCTTGATTTATTTATTACTAAAGCATCATTACCAACACCAAGTATTAAATTTACTGGTAAAAGTTTTACGCCTTTATAATATTCATCATCACTCACTATTATACTAGATACTTTCTTTTCAGTAGCATTTATTAGAAATTTTACTGTTGTTCCAACAGTAATACCTTCATGGCAAGATATAATAGGTAAATTTAAGAAATCTTTACTTTTTCTAATCATAATATAATACTCCTTTATTATTTTATTGCAGGTTTACCGTTTTTGTCAGAAAAGGTAGTTTTACAAGTAGGATAGTTATCACAAGACCAAAAATATCCTTTACTACCTTTACGCTTTTTTAAATAACCAGTTTTACAATTAGGGCAAGATATTAATACTGGCTTATTATTCAAATTAGAAAAAAAACCTTTTTTACAATTATCTTTATTTAAACATATCCAAACTTTACTCTTGTCTTTTAATGTTATTAATCTTAATGAAGAATTACAATATGGGCAAGAATAAGAAGATTCATTAAAAGATTTAATTTTAAGTGTTTTTGTAAAATCAATAGCATTTTTTATAAGAGCAATTTGATTATGATTAAATTTGTTTACATCTAAAGTACCTTCATTGATTTGTGTTAACCAATCTTCCCAAATCGCAGTAAGGTCAGGTTCTTTTATTTCCTTAGGTAAAATATTATTTAGATAAATACTGATTTTTGTAGGATAAAGATTATTTTTATTTAATTCTAAGAAACCTTTATCAATTAGTTTATCTATAATTCCAGCTCGTGTTGCTTCTGTGCCAATACCACAAGTTGTTTTTAATAAATTTTTATATTTAGGATTTATTACATACTTATTTATATTTTTCATTGCTTCCAAAAGAGTCGAAGTTGTAAATCTTTTTGGAGGCTTGGTTATATTTTCGGTTATATTAGAAGCAAGATAAATTAAATTATCTCCTTCTTTACAATTAGGTATAAGATTTTCTTTATTATTATCATCAGAAGAAGATTTATATAGCTTACGCCAACCTATATCTAATATTGTTTTTCCTGTAGCTGTAAATACGTAATTTTTGTCTAATATTTTTACTTCAATATTTGTTTGATTATAGGTATGTACAGGATAAAACTGTGCAATATATGAAAGTGCAATCATAGTATATATATTAAAACATTCTTTACTCAAAATACTTTTATTTACTTTTAAAGTTGTTGGTATTATAGCGTGATGTGCTGTTATTTTTTTATCGTTCCAAGCTGGACTTTTTATATCTAATGAACATTCTTTTACTAATGTAGAAAATTCATTTTTTAAATTTTCCAAAATAATATAGGCATTATCGAATTGATTTTGAGGTAAATAATCACAATCAGAGCGTGGATATGTTGTGAATTTTTTTTCATAAAGTTCCTGACATATATCTAATACTTTTTGAGGACTATATCCATATTTTTTACCTGCTTCAATTTGTAATTTAGACAAAGAATATGGTAATTTTTGTCTTTCTTTCTTTAGAACAACATCATATTTGCTTATTAATATATTTTCAGGATTTGTATTAATTAAATCATTTTGAATGTTAATTAATATTTGTTTATCTAAAATATAACCTTTATCATTTGCTAAATCATTATTGTTTAATTTGGTTTTCAATAAGCCGTTTTGATGTTGAAAATCAACTTCTAATTTGTAATGTGTAGTTGGTGTAAATGCATTTATGTCATGCTCTCTATTTACCACTAAACACATTGTAGGAGTCATAACTCTACCAATATTTATTACTTTGTCATAACCAGCTCTATTCATTAATAAAGTATATGCTCTAGATAAATTCATACCAATTAACCAATCTGCTTCGCAGCGAGCTTCAGCAGATTTATATAAATTATCGAAGATAGCATCATCTTTTAAATTTGTTAAAGCTAATTTTATAGATTTTGAATCTAAAGCATTCAATAAAATACGTTTTACAGGCTTTTGGTTTTTTATCTTATATAAAGTTTCACGAATTAATAATTCACCTTCTCTATCTGGATCGCCTGCATGTATTATAGTAGATACTTTATTATTTGATACTAAACTTTTTATAATGTTAAATTGTTCAATACAATTTTTCTTTATAATTTTTTCAAATGTTTTTGGTATTATTGGTAAAGTATTAAAATTCCATTGTTTATAAATTTCATCAATTTGTTCTGGACTTTTTAGCTCCAATAAATGTCCAAATTGCCAGGTTATTATATTATCGCCGATGGTAAAGTATCCATTATTTTTTTTTATTTTTACATTTGATATTTCAGATACTACATTGGCAATTTCTTTTGCCATACTTGGTTTTTCAGCTATAAATAGTTTCATTTTTTATTTCTCCAATATTAGATAATTGTTAAGAGTTATCAGTAAAATTTTCTTTAACTCCAATATTAGATAATTGTTTAGCGTTATCAATAAGATTTTCTTTAATATTATTGATATTAATATCTTCGATATCTTTTGAAATATCTTTTTCAGCATTAAAATCAGTTTCTACATCTTCTAAAATATCTTTTTTAATATCAGTATCAATTAATAAATCTTTTTTATTATTTTCCATTAAGGTCAATAATTTATTTATATCCACATTAGCTAGGTCAATACCAGTTTGTTCGTGAATAATTCTAGTTTTTAATTCAGAGATTTTTCTAATATTTAAATCTTTTTCTTTTTGAAGAGTACCAATTTGAATTTTTTTCTTTTCTATTGCCTTTTTGTGATATTCGATACCTTTTTTAGCACTAAATATTTTTTTATCTATCACTTCGTTAGCATCAAGAAATTTTTTAATTTTACTTTCCAATAGCAAATACAATTCACCTTCTATTTAAATATTTTTTACCTAACAATTTAAAAAAATTTAACTGTTCTTTATTTAAAATATTTCTCTTTGAAGCATAAATAAACCCTACAATCTGAAAGAATATATCTCGCTCTTTGAAAAAATCTATTTTAAAAATTTTTATAATAAAATCTAGAGTTTCATAACTATTTTTATGATAATTAGATTTTAATAGAGCAGTCTGTTTTTCTAATTGTTTTATTTTTTGATTAGAAATATTTATCTTTTGGTTTAGAGCTGTTAATTTTGAATTGATTTTTTTTAGTCGAATAATAGCCTTTTTTAAATCTTCCACAAGTGCATAATACAATATATTTATTATTTTGTTAATACAAATGTCCGTAAATGTCCGCTAATGTCCGTAAATGTCCGCTAATGTCCAATAAGTAAATGATATAATAAAAAGCAAGAATAAAGTAATGTGCACTTAACCGTTTATTAAAATAAACGGGAAAAAACATAGAAATTTAAAGGATTTGCCATTCGTTACAAGTTTTCACTCATTGAACTAAAGTTAAAATTTTTAAGAATTAGAAAGGAGAATACAAAATGGCTCTTTACCATTTAAGTTTAAAAGCTAATAAACATAATACAAAAACTGTAAAAGGTAAAGACCATGTAGATTATATTAATCGAGAAGGTAAGTTTAAAGATGTTGATGAAAAAAATATACTAAAAGCTCAAACATTTTCATCAGAAAATGAAATCAAATTAATAACTACAGAAAATTTATCAGGTAAAGTTAATAAATTATATATCAATTCATCAGGAAGCATTATTCAAAAAGGTGATTCTTTAAAAATTACAGACAATGCTAGTGAAGAAACTGTACAGCTAGCATTAGCTCTAGCTAAAAGAATATCTGTAACAGATAAAATTGATATTTCTGGTAGTGATGATTTTAAAGATAAAGTATCGAAATCAATTGTAGAAATGAATTATGTAGATAATGTAAATATTGTTAATGATGAAGTTAACAATAAAATTAAAAATATACAGAAAGAGTATGAAGCTGATGGGAAAAGAATTAGTGAATATCACCAAAAATGTAAAGATAGACACGGAGTATCTCTCGCCAACATTGAATTCTCTGAAGAAAACTCAGTATGTGAATTTAATACCAAAAATGAGTTTAGCTTGCAAGATGTGTCCATATGGGATATGGATGTTCAACAGTCAGGTCTTGGGATGTTTTTGTCGAATTCTTCATCAAATGGTATGGAACTCGAAGAAACCGACAAATATCAACCTATGCGACGGGATGTCCTTAGAAGAAAAAAAGGAAACGTAGAATTATTAGCAGATAAATTATTATCTGCTAATAAAAAAGAAGCAGTTGCAGCTAGTCATGCTGATTATATAAATAGAGAAAATATTTTTGCTAAAAAAGGTGGCTGTGTATATAAGAGTAATCATTTACCTAAATGGGCTAATAATTCTCCTAAATTGTTTTTCGCAGCTGCTGATAAATTCGAACCTAAAAATGGTGTACCTTATCTTGAGTTTGAGTTATCTCTTCAAAGAGAACTTACTTTAAAACAAAATTTAGAAGTTATAAATATTTTTATAAAACAATGTGAAGTCTTACAAGATAAATATTTCGCATTTGCAATTCATGATAAAGAAGCAGCACTAGATAATACCAAACAACAGATCCATTGCCATCTCATGTTTTCAACCAGATGTATTGATGAATATGAAAAAGTAAATGAACGTCCTCCTGAAGTATTCTTTTCAAGAGCGAGAAATAAAAATCCTGAATTAGGTGGATGTAGAAAAGATAGACGTTTTTCTATGGATAATATTAAGATCCGTAGAGAAACTTTAGCTAATATACGAAAACTTTGGGCAGATATTAATAATCAGATTTTAAAAAAATATGGAGTTGATAAAGAAATTAGTCATAAATCTTTATCTGAACAAAGAGAAGATGCACTAAAAAATAAAGATTTTGTTAAAGCTGAAATTTTAAATAGAGCGCCTGAACAATATTTAGGTGCAAATATTTGTATAGATAAATCCAATTCTAAAGTGATTAATCTGCTTGAACGTAGAAAAGAAATTCAAGAACGTAATAAATTAATCAAAGCATCATATTTATTTGAAGATATCAAACGACAGGATGAACTTTTAGTTAATGCAGATTTAGCTAAGAAACAAGGAGCAAAAGTATTATCTGATGTATTAACTAGAAAAGATGTTAATACATCTAAAGCCAATAGCATATCTGTTTTAAGAGAACAAATTATAGATTTATCTAATAAATTAGCAGATAAATCTAAAGATGTAATAACTTACAGAGTTGCTTTAGAAAGATCTAGAACAAAACACATGACATCAGAAGAATATCATGCTTATATGAATTTGAAAATTATAAGTAATGATGAATTTAAATTAAAAAGAGAATTAAATCTATTACAAAGAGATAATTCAAATATTAATAGACAAAATGAAATTACCAGTCTACTTAATAAATATCAAAATGTCAAAAATGAGTTTAAAAATATTTTAAAAGTAGCTAATAAAAGACTTCTTAAACCAGAATATAAAGCTAAAATAACAAAAGAAGTCAATATAATTTTAAGAGAAAATGAACCTGTTAAAAGAGAATATGAATTGTTAACCAATAAATTGACATTGGTTACAAATAAATTAAGAGCATATATATTAAACAATCTTTCACAAGAACAGAATAATACTGTTAATTCTTCTAATAGATATACAGCATTACAAGTTGATAATATATTAAAAAATCTTTCACAAGAATTATCAATAAATATTAATAAGTTACAAAAAGACTTAGAAAAATTATATTCTAAGGTTATATCTGAAGAAAGAGCAAAAATAATGGCTACAGATATAGTAACTAAAGGTAAATATAAAACCTTTAGAGAGTTGATAGCTAAAATTAATAAAGATAAAGAGAAATTAAAAGATATTGTTGAAAATATTGATGTATTAAAAAACAAACTACAAGATACTAAATTTAAACTTGTTTATGATAAAAACATAAACATTAAATATTCTTTAGAGAAATCTATTGTTGAAAATGAAAGATATGCTATGAATCTAAAACAAGATATAGTTAATTATTTAAACAAGCCAGAAGTTAAAATGTATATAAGTAGAATAGTAAATGGCATATTAGAAAAAAATCTTCCAATTAAAAACAATTATAATCAACTTAATAATAATTTAAATAATATGCGTTTACAGTTGCATACTATTGGTAAATTAAGGAAAGCTGCTGGAATGCAAATTCAGCTCGATAAAGGGAAAAATATTGCTTATGAAGTCAAGGAAACAGGATATTCAAGTAATAATTACAACAATAATACTAATAACGCAAAAATTTTAGCTGAAGCTTTTGCAAGTAATTCTTCTATGGGAAATTTAGTAGCAAGAATAGTTGATGATGAATATGATGAATTTAAAGATAATATTACAATAAACAATGCAGATAGATTAGTACAAGAAACAGATAATGCATTAAGTTTATAATTTATAAGTGATTACAGGAGATGATTACATTGATTGAAAATGTTGGAGCTATAAATAAATCAATTAGACAAACTAAGATAGATGATAAATCCAATCAAATTATTTTTGATGAATTTTCTGATGAAAATTGGTTGATAAATGCGGTAAATAAATTTAAAAATGTTAGAGAAAATGATATTGAACTTGATACTAAAAAATCTTTAAGATATTGGATTAATTATGCTAAAAAAGCACAAAATATAGCACACTATATAAATGATGATTATAAGAATGATGTAGTAAATAGTTATTTGAAATTGTATCATGAATTAAATGCAAGTTATGATGCAACAAATGATGTAATGACATATGATGGTTATACAGAAAAAGTTATTATTGATGAATTAAAAAAACAGGGTTTTAACAAAGAGGAAATATGTAATACTGTAAAATTGTTATCTCCACTACAATTAGAAAATGAAGACATAGACGCACTGTATAAACTTGAAAATATGAAAATACCATTTGAAGTTCCTAAACTTAATCAGCTGTTTAAGAAGAATGATAATCTTAGTTTAGAACAAAAGATAGAAAACTATATGTCAGAACATAATATAACATATGAAGATATGGATGTAGAAAAATTTTTAGATAAAGACATATATATGACAGCTAAGAATATATCAGCAGCAATAAAAATACAAAAATTACAAAATAGAAGAATAAATAAAATAAGAAATCATTTTATTTGTTTCGGAAATATTGCAAATCTATCAAATACTATTAAATCTATCTATAAAAATAGAAAAAACATTGATTCCTTAAGTGCTGCTATTCAAATATTGAAAAGAAATAAAAACTCTGTCAAATATGAGTATTTGAAAGAGGCAACAAATTTATGCCACAATAAAGTTGTTATGAGTTGTGATGAAGAAGTTAGGCTTTTTAAAGAAAATAATGCTGATTTTAAAATAGCAAAACATTTGCTTGAGTCAAGATATAATCAAAATGAAATTATAAAAACACTATTAAATAACTCACCAGTATTACCTAATAATGATGATGTAAAAGATATTATTAATAAAGCAATGATTACTATCAAACAGGAGCAAATTCAAATTATGGCACAAGATATTGGAAATCAAAAAAATATTCTAAATACTATTAGTGAAGATTTTATATTAGAAGCTTCAAAAGTATTAAAAAAATCTCCTAATACCATATGGAGTGAAAAAGAAAATGATATGATAAAAAAAGTTCTTTTTCAAAAAGGTTATAGTGAAAATCAAATTCATCATGTTTTAAAGGAATATTCGCCTATTCCTATTGAAGCTATTGAAAAGGAAGATTCTATGAATTTAGATAAAAATAATAATCTTTTATCAATTTTTATAAATAAAGAAATGAATAAAAATTTGAGTAATAGAGCTATAATGCAACATGTAATGAATAAGAGAGATACCTTTACAGAATTAAAAGATAAACCTAATTCTATGCAACGACAAATTATACTTAATACTATAAAGAAAGTACAAAAAGAAAATTATTTATTCCGTTAAAAAATTTATCTTATTTTGATGATAAAAAATTTTTAGGAGTGAAATATATTGTTAAAAGCTGAAGCTGAAGCAATAATAGATTTTTTAATATTAGATGTTTTACTAGGAATAATATATTTTATTATTAGTTCATATTTATATGTAGGTGAAAAAACTATTATTGTGATGTTAACTATTTTTGTAGTGACTGTTCCAATAATTATTGTAGTAATACTTTTTATAAAAAATATGATATCAAACGAACAAGAAATTAAAGATATTATATTTGAAATAGGTCGTATAAATGATAAACTTTTTTTTTACGAACTTCTTGAAAATACTTTTCAATATGATGATGATAGAAAGATAATAGGAAATATACGTTCTGACATATGGAATATCATTAAAATATATTATTATAATAAATATAATATTAGACGTGAAGATATAAAGAGAATATATAGTTATCTAATAAAATATGATAAATTATTTGATATTTATATAGAGTTAGGAAAAATGAAGGATAGTAAAGATTATTATTATTGTATGCAAGAAATAACAAATCAATTTATAGAACTTCAAAAATTTTTACAAAGCTACAAATCTAGTAAATAGAATATTATTTATGCTAAAGCTGAAAAAGAAAATAATAGAAAGGAGTAATGCATTTTGTTGAAAGATAAAGAACATCAATAATTTCTATTTGATGTTATATGCAACACTATATAGTAAATATAAAAACCTCGAGAAAAATAAAATTTCTCGAGGTTTTTATAATTTCTTTTGCAATGTAGTAATATAAATTAATGAAACTAACTCTTTAAATGTTTGTTTTAGAGATACTAAAAATGTCATGATACTAAAACAAATCCGTTGCGGACTGTATCCAAAAGCTGGTTTTAGAGGTACTAAAAATGTCATGATACTAAAACTTTATCATCTTCATGATTATATACCTGCTCAGTTTTAGAGGTACTAAAAATGTCATGATACTAAAACT
>OGZI01001940.1_pt1 | contig 18501 bp, 17 predicted proteins | sample 1576711 | NCBI WGS metagenome assembly OGZI01 (sample SAMEA3541482, study PRJEB24748) | human gut metagenome | biome: human gut; feature: human-associated habitat; material: faeces | place: China | collected 2012
TTCTCCATTTTCATACTTGCAATCGCTTCTCGTTTGCTTGTGCCTCCAACATACATGGGTGTACACATTTCCAAAATACGATCATAGATACGTCTTTTATCTAACATGGTCTCGTTTTTTATTTCTTTCAGCGGAAGATTGGTCGTGATGATCAATGGTCGTCCTGAACGGATCCTTCGGTCTATGACGCTAAAAATAATTCCTAACGCATATTCTGAATTTCGTTCCACTCCAAGATCATCAATAATCAAAAGCTGGTAAGAAGCCAATGCATTGATATATTCCGTTTTGTCTGCCAGTGGAAATATATCATCGATAATGGTATTGAAATTTGTCATCTTCACCGTTACTTCCTGCTTAAGAAGTTCATTGGCAATGCACCCGGCAATATAACTTTTCCCGGTACCAACCGGTCCCCAAAACAAACAACCAATATGATTTCTTTTCATTTCATCCCAGTTATCAACATAATTTTTTGCCTTATGCATTACCGCATCTGACATATCTGCATTCTCAAATGTCCACTCTTCCATTCTGCTCTCATCAAAACAGATGCTTGTATTTCTGTTGACTAATTCCCGGTGTTCTTTGTCTTTAAAATATTTTTGTTCTTCTTCATATGCTTTTCTGTCACAAGCACATTGCCTGGAATGTTTCTTCATCCCCATAAAACCGCCCTCAGGGAAAAAAGCTTCTTTCGCTTCCCCACAGACTTTACAGTATCGCAAACCATCACTGCCTACACATACAGTATCTTCTTCTCTCATCACAAACTCTCTCCTTCCCCATAGCAATAATTTACTTCATGATATTTATTTCTTTTATTTTTCTCAGTTACTTTACTAGGTGCCACATTTCTGACTCCTGCACAGCCATTTTTACGACCAGATGATGGGTGCTTTTCCGACTCTATTACAGCCATCTTTTCAACCGCCTTATTGTCAACCGTCTGTAAACCGATCTCATCAGATGGAATTTTTACATATAAATGATTGGGTTTTGAAAATCCACCGGATCTGCGAACCAATAGTCCTACATCATCTAATTCCTTCAACGCTGTTTTTACAGAAGATTTGCATTTATCGATTTGAACAGACAATTCTTCTATTGGAAAAATCAGATAAACATTTCCATACTTATCTATCCAGCTATTCTTTCTCGATATCCGTGCCCGGTCATACAAAATCATATAAAGAAATTTCGCAGTTTGGGAAATGCGCAGTTTTAGCAAAAACTTCGGAAACTGGAAGTACTGAAGCATCTGCTCTGACTCCTTCATGTATTCATATTTCATTCTTTTCTCGCCTCGTTTCTGTTTCTAACTGTTGTAAAAATCATTTTTATACCGGCTCAAAAATGTCCTTACACATATTCAAAAGATGAAGGGCATAAATACAGGCTCTTGATGAAAAAATTTTTATTTTTTCCTGTCAAAAACACCCTTACATAAAACGAAACGCTGAGAGGCACTTTTACAGCCCCCTGATGAATTTTTTTATTTTTTCGATTAATTGAATACTTAAAAGCAAAAAAACACCCACCTATTCCAGGTGAATGCCTTATCAAAATTTCATTATTTTGTTGTCTGTGACGCTTACTCAGAAACGCTTGCGTGTCTGCTAAAATGTAATTGCTTGCAATTATATTTTCACGTGGGTATGGGAACGTAATCCCCATCAAGTCCGCTACTCGTAAGTAATACAAAATTGTCAAAATGACAATACTGTAATACACGGGTGGATCTTGCTCTGGATGTAACGTATTAAATTATACAATAATAGGCCCAAATGGGCACTTTCACCATTCGAGCCTATATATTATATGTCCTTTGGATAACAGCTTAAAAAGTAGCTGTCTAGACGGTATGTTTTTATCGTAGAATTGATTTTGTGGAAGCTACAGATAATTCAATGATTTTCAACTGTCTTCTTAACATGCTCAATATGAAATAATCTAAATAAACAAAACATCTTTTGCATCTTGAATTATCATTGCATGTTTTTTGCATTTCCATGTTTCATTAAATTATCTTCCTCCAGCTGATAAAATCATGTTTTACCATAAACATCAAAACGTGTGATTTGCAAAACGAACAAACTCATCTTGACTCATTCTTATCCCACTTTTTGCCAAACGAGAAGACCTTTTTGCATATATACTATCTAGCATGATTTTTTTCTCATTTTCCATTCCGTAATGAATTTTTCGATGGCATAATGGACAAAGACAAATAATATTCGAATATACATCTAAACTAACCGAAAATTGATCCTGCAAACTCATTGGCAATGCATGATGCCCTTCCATATATGGTTTATTAGTACTCTCTGCAATAAATGTTTCATGTTCTCTATTTAACTCACATTTATAATTTGCCAGTTCAAAAGCCTGCGTTCGTAAAACCCCAGATCTTTTCCATATTGTTTTAGTAATCGTCAGATTTTGATCCTTTGGCACTGGAACATCAAACGTTTTAATTTTTTCTGCAATCTCAGAAAATTCATCTCCACTCGCAAATCTGCAATAATTATTCAAACCAGCACTGTACATTCTTCGACCGCGTTCATTTGCTTGTATAAAATCCAGATCGCTATAAAGAATATCCCTAAGTTGAAATAGGGTATCTATATCAGCAACCTCATAGATATTTTCCCGAACCAAACTTTTTTCTTTCAATCGTCTGGAAATATTATTAAGTGCATCAAAATAATGTTTTACAGTGCTTTGACTATTTTTTCGAATGTCAGTAAGGTAACGCGCATAATATTCTTTTAAAATACTGCCATGATTAGTATTTTTTCTATCTAGTTCTATAAAAACATCTACCATAAACATCACCTTTCAAGCCTATAAATTATACTTTTGCTGAATACCATCCTCGTTTTACACGTATCAATAATCCTTTTTTTACCATCGTCGATAACAATACATTGCCGCTGCCAACGGTAATTTGCAAAAGTTCAACTATATCCTTATTTGAAAAAGAATCATTTTCTTTCGCATATTCCAAAACTTTTTCCTCCTGGCTAAACGGAGGTAAGTCATCTTCCCTATTAGCATTCACGTACCTTGTAGATACTCCATGAGAAATTCTGCGAATTTCTTGCTGCTCTATCAACTTTTTCAAAATAGCACTGGCTTGAACAGCATTGATTCCCAGATTTTCCATCACAGCTTTCTTGGTGATATAAGCATTTTGGTAAGCAAGTGCTTTCACAATCTCTTCTTGTTGCTGTTCCAATATGTCAAAGCAGTTCAACATAAAATCTGCCATCGTCTTGATAACCGGAATAGAAACGGAATTTCCAAACTGCTTATATTTTTGTGCATCGTTTGTATCTTCCGGAAAGCTGAATGTTTCACTTCCATCAGCATCAAGAAATCCATACCCGATAAATCCTTGTAAACGCCCCCATTCCATCGGAGTCATAACTCGTATACCTTCTGAATTAAGCCGCGTCTTCTTTCTTGGAATCACTTTTCCGGAAATGCCTTCTTTAGGTTGATATATAAGATTTCTCTCTTTTCCCGAACCACCTGTTGCAAGAATAGTGTTTGCAATCGGATGTTCCCCACCTTCTTGATTAACAACGCAATATCCAAACCCATGCCCTTTTTCATGTTCTCTTATCTTGTGACGCTTGAGCGTCTCCAGATATCCTTCGGCCATATAATATTTGTCATCAACTTCTGTTTCCAGTATTGCATTTACATCCTCAAAAACAACTTCCGTACTTTCTGTCGGTAATTGTTCAGTCAAAAGTTTAATAGCATTTCCATATTTTTTCTTACTAAATGCCATAATATACGCACGTGCTCTGTTTTGGGGAACTCCAAAATTTTTCGAATTCCGAACGAATGAAGACCTATCGTATTGGTAGTTACCATTCTCATCCAAAGAAACCCCGATAACACGATAATCAAGCTCATCTTCCAACGTTTTTACAATTGTATTAATCGTGTTTCCATGATCATGAGAAATCAGATTATCAACATTTTCAAGAAAAATCGCTCTTGGTTTTGTTCTAGAAATAATATCCGCAATATCAAAAAAGATAGTCCCCCTTGTTGTATCCCTAAATCCCAATTGCTTTCCAGCACGACTAAATGCCTGACACGGAAAACCGGCAAGTAATACGTCATATTCCGTGCTATCTAATTCCGTTTTAAACTCTTCGGATGTCAAATCATTTAAAGCATCATCGTCGAAAAGATGCTTGTATGTTTTTGCCGCAGATTCATCAATTTCAGCCGATCGAACGTTTTGAAAAGATCCTGTCAGTTCAAATCCTCGCCTGATTCCGCCTATGCCTGCGCACAAATCTATAGTTTTATATATCATTATCAGCTCCTTGCAACAACGAAACGACTTGAATTCCACTCAGATCAACTGTATAGGTAATTTTTGTAATTCCTACAGGTAACACGCCACCCTTGAACGACTCGGTAGTAATACGCGGAAAATCATCATCAATTTCGTAATCTAACAGATCATGCAAAATGAATGTTTTTTTTCTTGAACTCATTCCATTTTCAAAACCCATTTCTTGTAATTTTTTTTCAATGAAAAAAGTGTTATACCCTAGCTTTGAAATGTCATCTATCACAGAGTCAATTGAAACACCTGTAAGAAACGATGGTTCAAACTGACACAGTACTAAATGTAATGGTTTGTTTTCCGGTTGTAATTGAAAATGACTACTAATTGTCACTTCTCTTTTATCTCGCGCAATCGTAGATTTCACTTCCACAAACTTTGATTCCATTTCAATGTCATAGGAAGCATGGTCCGGACCATTCCAACTTATATCCTCTCCAAGAGGAATCATTGTTTTCAGTACAATCAGCTCACCCAACACATCATATATTCTTGGGTCTATATTTTTGTTACCCAGCATTTCCTTCCAGCTTCTCCACCATTCCAACGGAGATTCCATGATTTTTTCTCTATTTTCTCCGTTTGATCCAGGTGTCACCAATGCCGCACACAATGACGCAAAGGTTTCTTCTATGACGGTAGAAGAAGATGTCAATGTTAATGCTCTCCGTACGAAACCGTCTTCAAACACAACTTCTTTACTTACAATACGAGCATTCGCAAAAGCCTCATTAATATCTCCAGCTTCCTCAACCGCTAATACGACACCATATTCCTCGGAGTTTAGAATAGTCCAAGCAGGATATCCCATTTTTTCTAAAGAATCTATGGTATGTGCATAACCTGGAATATCTGTATTCCAATTATTGAGGATTTCCTCTGCTAGTGTCATTTTCATCTCCTCCGCTTTCTCTCAATTCTTCAAAAAGTCTATGTGCATATCCTTTTTCACCGCCTGGAGTCAGTGCTGGTTCCACGTTCACACACTTCGCGTTATTCAACTTTGTAAACGCTGCAAATTCCTTAGTTGAAGTTTTATTCAAGGCCGAATACTTTGCATATTCGGCAATCATTGCCCTATAAAGCATTAATCGATACCCTCTTCCCGGCGTTTCGATTAATTTATTGATATTATCTGTTTTATTGTTTTTCAGGGCATTATATGTCTTAAGTTCTGATCCTTGCCAACTAAGGAATACATACCACCAGAGACTTTTTAACCAGATTCTGCGAGTTTGTGCATAAAATCTCTTGTGATTTAATCTTCCACCTGCATCTTTTACTGCTTTTTCAGGATTCGGATATCGCAGATATGTAATATCCGGCATAACTTTAACCGAAATATATCTCCAAAAATCATCATTATTTGCTTGTACAATCGAAAAATTCTTTCCGATTGGCAATAACGAATATATTTTTAATCCAACTTTCAGATCCACAGGATAATCCATCTTACCATTAGTTTCTTGTAACCCTTCCCGAAAGGCAGCCAGTAATTCATTACGAAAATCTACAAAGGATTCATCATATTCGGAAACAGGATCATACTGCTCCCAATGATTTACAAGATCATCAAACTCCACATCGTCATAATTATCAAAGGCGGATATTATTCTTTTCGCTTCATCTCTTGATAATGTTTTGAATCGTACCATTACTTATCCTCCTCTGTCAGTTTTGCTCTTAAATTAATTTGCAAGGTCCTTAATAATGCCTCCGGAGATTCGAATCGCAACTCCGTCTTATTACACTCTCCGATAAATTGGTGCAATATACTGCATATGGAATTGGCCTCTAATCCAACATCATTTCTTGTTGCTTGTAAATCTTCTTCACTGAGTCTTTCAAATATCATTAAATATGATGTTGCCAAAATATCAATCAGAAGATCGACATTCTTAATATTTCCATCGGTCATAGGACATGCAGAATAGTAAGGATTTAAATAAATACAAATATTATCTTTTGTAAATTTTTCCAGGGATTTAGGATCCTCCCACTGCGAAAACTCTATCCACCATAAAGGTTCTTTATCCGAATACAATTCTTCAATCGGAAACTCCATATTTACACTATCAAAATCCACAACAATATCATCTAATTCTCCGATAGTGACACCTTCTTCATTCATAAGTTCTTCTTCACCGTCAAGAATTTCGGATGCGGATTTCTTTACATATAAGCACACCGATAACTGAAGATCACCTTCTACTTCTCCCGGATTAAAAGTGTGTTCGAAATAGCACGTCCTTCCTGCCGCAGTTGTTATATCACTGTTCGGCAAAATGAGACCTGTTTGTGTCAACCTATTATTTGTCCACATGATACATATTCCGATTTCAGCATTCTTACAGGCGATCCCTTCAGCTCCGAACAAAAAATCCGGATATGCAATGGATACTTTCTTTTTGAAAGTAATGCCGTCTTGAGCAAGGCTCCACATATCAAGCGGGTCGGTAATTTTGATTACTCCCACTCCCTTTTTTTCACCTCTTAACGGAGCTTCCATATCGTTCGGATAGTAAAAAAATTGAAATTTTTCAATCATACATCCGCTTTTTTCCATGAGATCGTCTGTCAGATACGGATAAAATTTTAAATTGTCCATTGTCTACCTCCGTATCAAACTACCTTGAATGAAAAGCTATATCTTTTATCTCGTGCATGTATTTTTAATATCCCTCTTATTTCAGGAGCAAGCACATGTGACTTAATCGCAAAAGATGTAAATTCACTACAAGTATCCGCTTTTTCCATTTTTATTTCTATCTTTTTACCGATGTGTTCCGAATCTGATGAAGTACACACACAAATCTCTTCGCAATCTTTTGCTCCGGCTACCATAAGAGTATCTATCGATACAGATGAAATCATAGCAGGATAAGGTGTTCCTATATCTCGTTGCCAACTGATTGGATCAATTCTTCCACCTTCCGATTCTATGACCAGTTCGATATTTGTATCTCTTTTGCTGTGAGTCATTTTGATACAGTATTGAATTTCCAAATCATTACCTTTAAATTTGAAATCACTGAACTCATACGTTAAATTTCGGCTCGAACCACCAGATCCTCCTTGGCCGCCACCGCCTCCTTGTCCACCAGAATTTTTCTTTTTCTCATACCCTATTCGAGGCATCAATAATTTGCCGAGTTTTCCCGATAATCTGCTTGCTGTAGCATCAACTCGCTTTTCTTCATTTCCGTTCTGTAATTTCATAATTTGATTAACAGTATTCTTACGAATTCTCGCTACAATAAACATTTTTGCGGGATCAGACCATCCCATGTGATCCGACGCTTCGCATGACCGTAAATATTCTCTCAATTTTTTTCCGGCATGCTCCTTTACATCAAGATTTATCTTTAAAATCTTTTGAGTATCCGGAACAAAGAATGCAAAAATAAAATCATCTTCACTCTCCGGCCACGTTATACCTTTTACCCACTCTCCGGAAACGCAATACTCGATAACCATTCCGGGATCTCTGGTATACATGACCATCGGTTCATTTAGACCACCCTCGGCTTCAAATCTTCCACAGTATACATAAGGAGACAATGACATGACATCCGCATATAGTTGCTGTTTCGATATCTTAGAAACCGCAACGTATCCCGCTGTACTCCCCTCCTCAAAATAATTGTGAATGTTTACCGGCCTTGTAGATATTTCATAATTAACTTCAGCTGTATACTCCGTCTTGTATGTTTTTGCCAAAGCTGTCGTATACATTTCCTGAACCATCTTGAAGAAAGGAAGCATATCATTCTTTCGTATCGGTTTCCCATTTACAGAAACATGTAACCATTTCTTATCACTACAAATTTTAAGCAATTCTCGATTGTGTATTTTAGGTGCATACCATTTCTGTATCGATAATTTTAAATACTCTTCAATATCACTTCCCCAAACCGACATGAAATGCTCATGAACATCATCTGGAAGACCAGATTCCAGCGGCACGATATCTTCCAATAACTTTTTCGAGTCAATATACGGAATGATAATAGAAGTTCCAGTTTCATCTTCTTTAAACGGAGCAATATGGAATACATTCAAAATTGTATTAATAAGTTCTTGATCGGTTACCGGCAAAAAATCCTCGCCATCCTCATATCCCCACCATGCTTTTCCAGCAGATTTTTTATTAATCTTGTTCAGAAGTGCAGAATCTGTACCGTCTGCATTTTTTCCATGCTCATCTTCTACTAAAGTTATTATTAATCGGGACTCAAAACCTTCATCTGTCTTTATTCTGGAATAAAATACGACTATTCCGATTCCCACACGATAATAAACACTTTTTCCAAATCCCCAGTTTCCACCAGCCCCTTCTTGTGTCTGTCTCTTCCCGGTATCAAAAATCAGCTTAAAGAAATTGCCGTGGTCTTCACCGATAATATCAGCTATATGAATCGGACCGGTTAAACCGCGAGTTTTGGTATCTCTGATTTCCAAAAATTGTGCTTGATCATTCGGAAACAACTCATTCAAAGAAGTATCCAGTGCCGTCATAAAAGAATTAAAATCCTTCGGGCAAAAATATCCTGTTGTAAAATTGACCTTAAAGCTATCTCCCGCTTCTTCTAATGATGCATCTGAACTATTCTGAATCGCTTCTCTTACAAGAAGATCTAATTCCGGCACATAATCATTTTGAAGTGACTTCAAAGTCACACTTCCATATGAAACTGAATGATTTAATTCGAGAATTTTATAATCAAGCATGTTTAAACTCCTTCGTATTTATTCCGGAAGTCTTACCGTTATTGACCGAGCGTGAGTACCTCCGCTTGGCTCACCTGCCACGATAATACTGAAACCGATAATATCAGCATTTGAATTTATTTTTGTTCTACGTCCTGCCGCAGTTTCTTTTCCAAGATTTTTATCGATTCGATACAAGAGTAATAAGGGTTTATCTTCTACGCCCAAACCACCTCTGTTTTGAATGATAGAAGATCTCTTTTTTGCGGTCTCCTTGTATAATTTCAATTCATCGGCACTTAATTTACTGATTTGAATATCGCTAAGTGCATCTGTTCCCGAACGCAATGAACCAATATCTATGTAGTCTCTTTGTTTCGTTTTTTTAGAACGTTCAATCTTTCCGACTTGAATGTTGCCTACGCTCCACTTTGATGTAGCTTTTTTATCTCCTGCAATAGCAACATTCCACTGCAAATATTTTCCTTCTTGATTCATCATTTTCATCCACTCCAAAAATACAGGTATATCAGCATAGAGTGATGAGCATTCATATATATGATATTTTTCAGCTCCAAAGAATTCTTTTTCAAGAATTGAAAAATCGATATCATACCAAACAAAGGCAGATGAAACTGCTTCTGATTGTACAGCATCACCTAGAGATTGCAAAAAGAACTCTGTTATAGCAATGTTGTGACTCAGATAATCATCATCTTCAAATCTCGTTGTTTCGTAACTATCACCGCTAAAATCAAAGTCACATTCAACTGCATTTTGCGATTTATTTTTGGATGTTAATAAGAACCTCGCAATTGTTGCCGTCGTTGTTATTTTCGGTCCAAACTGACGAGGACTTCTACCCTTAAGCATATAGTCTTCAAAAACAGCTTTAAGTTTCTCATCAATCTTTTCCAGAAGCTCAAATTTTTCCTGTACGGTTTTCGGCATCCAGATTCTCTGAAGTAATTCATACCCTTTTCGATAACCAAACCATCTTGCCATCTGCATCAAAGAATCAGCTTGATTTGAATTTCGGCCAAAATATGTACAAACCAATCCCTCTATTGTCAAGCCCCTGGCTAAGGTATTACCACCCATTATGATAAAGACCGGTGCCTTTTCCATGAGTTTTAAAGCATGGTCATCTGGGTAAACTATACGCAAATAAGTTCCGTCTTCCGCAACTTTATTTGCTCTACAGTTGTCAACACATAAATGAATTGCGTTATCTGTATAAACCTCTTCTTTCTCATCTCCCATTTTAATGTTTACTACATTATTGATAAGCGTTTCTATATCATCTTTGATTTCATCAAACTCTGGAAAATGATCGTCTACCTGATCCAGCAAACTATATTCTGGATAACAAATTCTAAGCTTTTCTAAAGTTAATTTATCCTTCTCTTTTTCGTACACCTCACCGCATGCACTGATTATTGATCCAGTAGCCCTCTCACGCTTTAGCCATGCCTTTATTACTTCATATTCTTCAAAATGTCCGTTTTGAATAGCTGTTGTATGAATCAACATACTGATTGGTTTCTTATGACCTCTATTTCTCAGTACTGCAGCTGAACACAAAAACCAGCAAATTGATTTTTTTAATTCTTTAGGAGTTGTAAATGAGTACCCTTTGTGGAGATCTTTAAGCTCTGAGATTTCCTCCTGCGGAATATCCCGAACAATGTCCAACCCTGGGTAATTCTCATCTTGATCACTACCAAAAATAACTTTTCCTCCGAAGTATTCCTTTGATTCAGGTAAACTACATATAAAATCTTTGGGATAAAGAGAAGACTCATATGCCTCATTCAGCACATTCGCATATGGAGTAGCAGTAAAACTAATATAATTCATTGCCTGAAACGGCGCAGCTGCAATTGTTCCGTCTGTATTTTTACCGTTCACTAAATCTATTATCAGTTGATTTACAGCAGTTCTTTCTATTAATTCCTCTTCGGTTTCATTAATATCTATTTTCCTGGTATTAACACTTGCTTGATCCGCTTCATCGTCTATTACAAGAATTCGTAAGCGTGCTGCTTTAGCGGGATTGGCATGCAACCATGTAATTAAATTTCTTAATCGAGTGGAATTTTTTAAGCACACAGTAACGTATCTATGCATCCACTGCCCAGCTGTTTTACCGTTTTGAAACAGATTCAACTCCAGGTTATCTGACATGTATTTTTTCCCGTTCTGTACATCTACCATGTAATTGGGATTTCCAGTTTTATCAAGAATATGCCAGGCCACTCCGCCTGAAGCCAATAAGTCATGCATAAATCGGTCTCTTGTTTGCTTTCGTAGATTATCGATTGTTCCAGACAAAATTATTATGTAATTCCAATCATAATGTGCGGCCATTGTTGCGAGCCCGATCATATTTGCAGTCTTTCCCGACTGAACACTTCCCATTACCAACCCCTTTTTCGGGCCGGTAACTCTCGTATCACGCAAAATATGGTTTAATATCCAATGAGAATTTTTTTCTATCTGAGTTACAGCATTATCACTGATTCGTCTCTTTCCATCCTTTTGTCCTAACAAATACTTCTTGTATTGCGTCCACGGTGAACCCGGATCGGTTGGAATCGGCAAAGTTGTCCCCGCAGAACCATTAGACAACCCATAGGGATCGGAGATTGCACTATAGCCCTTTTTCATTTCATCAATGAACTCAGGCCACTCTCTAAATTCCATATCTTCCGGAAGAATCAATTCATCATCACGAAGCTGAATAAATTCATTTTTTGCTTCATCAATTGAAACACATAACGTTTTCACATCATCCCAGGAGTATCCATCTGTAATTTTCTTTGAAACCCATTTTTTTGCTTCGAGATATTTTTCAGATGCGTAATCGCCCATTATCGCCCCTCCCATACCTGTTGAATTGAATCAGCACACTCTTTTGTATATTTTTTAATATCGTTACCCCAAAATCGAAGAACAAGCCAACCGGAATTTTCCAAATACTCCGTGACTTCTACATCTCTTTGCATATTTCTTTCAATCTTTGCGATCCAAAAATCACGGTTGCTTTTAATATCATTTTTTCTGTTATCCCAATCATATCCATGCCAAAATTCACTGTCACAAAACACAGCAATTTTCTTCCCCTTGAATACAATATCGGGTTTACCCATTATGGTTTTTACATTCTTTTGATAACGCAAACCACGATTCCATAATTCTTTTCTTAAAAGCATCTCGATTTTTGAATTCTTATTTTTAACTCTACTCATATTGTAGCTAATTTGCTCTTTTGTCTTTGCCATCGATCCTGCTTCCCTCGATAATATTGTTTATTTTTTTGAAGATTTAATATATTTACCACTCTTAATTCTCTGATCCTTCGGCTTCTCAGCTTCTTTCGGAACAACCCAGAAGGATCCAATTTTCGTTGCACCTGGGATTCTATCTTGACTACATAACACCTGTACTCTTCTAACTGTAATTCCCCATTTTTCAGCCGTCTGTTTCAATGATAAATATTCCATATATTTTTCCTCTACGCATTCTGATCAACCTATTGAAGATTATATACTAAAAGGCGAACAAAATCAATTTCATACTGTCGGTTTCCACTTACATAATCTAAGAAAAAAGACGTAAGATTCATCCCACGCCCTTCCTATTCTAACTATTCCGATTCAATCTTTCAAAAGTGTAAAGACTTTTTACAACTTAAGTAAACCGGACATCCCAGTTCGGTTCATCACGGAGCAGATTACCAGCACTTTTTTGAACAAGTATATTTTCGGAATAATCATAGCTCATATATAAGCCGCTCTCCTCTATTCAGCAATAGCATTCATTATCTCAAGTTTTAATTCCTCATCTTTTTCATAAGTTCCATCCATAATCGCTGTCATAATTTTATGAAGAAGTTCTTTGCTAATTTTTCCTGCAGCAACATGATAACTTATATTTTCGGTGATTTTCATAAAATTTTGAGCGATTCCCAAATAACCGTTAAATAATAAAAATTGTAATGATAACGTGATGGCAAGTCTTTTGTTTCCATCAGCAAAGCAATGAAATTCACAAGTACAAAAAAACAAGTGTGTCAACTTATCTACAAATGTTGGATAATATAAATCATTCTGTATATGCTGCAAAACACTGTCTAATTTTCCTACATCTAATGGTTCATAAGTTCCACCACCACTGTAGGTTATAGTTTTTCTATGTATCTGCTCCGCCTGTTCAAGCGTTAGATAAATGATTCCATCCATTTAATCACGCTCCTTTAATCTGCGCAAAACATCTTGATTTTCTCGCATCAACCTATCCAATTCGTCTCCTGCGGCTCCAAGAAACTTTTTATATTCATCTCTGTCAAGCGGTTGAATATATTCAGATAACTGATAATGAAATGCATCTCTCAGTGCCATATCACGACTTGCCATTTTTACTCGACCTCGTTGAATAAGTGGTTTCCATAACGCCATGTTTTCAAAACTTCTAAACAAGGTTTCTGTTTCTTTTATTGATAAAATATGCTCAACTCGTTCGTATTCATGTTTTATAGCATCAGCAAGACCACTTTCATAGGCTGCAATAATATCCAATATCTCACTATAAAAAGTATCTCTAACTTTATCATTTGCCTTTAAATCAAGAATTTTTTTATATTCTTTCGCCTTTTCCTTAAATATGCTCACATATATCATATCAGTGAAGTGTGCATATTTATAACGATTATCCTCAACATAATTCTTAAGTGCATCAGTAAATTGTCTACGATAATTATCTTCCTGTAATGAGGAAAACAGAAAATCTTTATCTCTCTGATTAATATACTTTGTTCCTCCACCGGTTTTTCGGTTAATAAGATCGATAACAACATCTAACATTAACTGGCGAAGTGCTCTTGCTTTTTCGCTCTCAGATAAGAGCATAGCCATATTTAAAAATGCACGAAAATCAAAAACACCAAGAACTGTCGTTTTGGTAGGGACATTAATGTCCTTACCAGAATTCCTCGCAGCATCTAAAAAAGATTTTAATTTTTTTCCGCGCAGTACCTCGTATCCGTTTTCAGACAATTCCTCTCCATTTTGCTCTAAATATCGACTAATAGTTCTCACATCAACATCAAAAAATTTCGCAGTCATTTCACGAGTCACAAATAGCTTATTATTCCATACAATACCTTCTACACCAGATTTATTTTCTATCTCTTCAATTGCCATTTCATTATTTAGAATATTTTGTCTATCTAGCCTTGAATTAGTTAAATCTTTCTTCATTCTAAAACCTCCAATTCTCCACTCATCAATTTAGACAGTAAACGGTCACGAGCTTGTTTAGATATAAGTATTTCTTTTGATAATGATAATATTTTATCAAAAATTTGTTGTTCTATTGTTAATGATTGTTTTGGATACTGATACATAAAATACCCCATAAGTAAAAAAGTCCCACCGGGTTGCGCATAAAAATCAGAGGCGTGGTGGGTTCTGTTAATATTATTGTACAGCATTCAATGTTACTGTCAAGATTTCTTTTGTAAAAAAACAACAGTCTCTCTTTGTTTCTTGAAGTTGTGCTATCATTCATCAATTCCTAATTTTCAAAACCTATCTCTTGTAATTTCCATATGTCTTGATTACCGATCCGATCTTCCAAAGGTGTAAATAAGGTGTAAATTCTACGTTTTCACCCAAGAAACCTAATAAACTCAAGGCTTTTGCCCCATCCCTTAAACACTGCCGTGGCAGATGAAAAGTATTTTTATCATTGTTTTATTTCTCCTTGAATTGCCCCGGAATGCCCTTGTTTGCAAGGGATTTCGGGGATTTGTGAAATGTGTGATTTAGGTGGCATCTTGGCAAAATGGTGCAAGATGGAGCATGTTGTTACTACCTGTTAGTAGTAAAGTTAGTAGTAAAACGGAATGGGTTACTACTAAGGATTATATATTATAATCTGCATATACTGAAAGCATACTCTCAACACTCTTCACAAAGTTCTTAGAATTATCATCAAACTCGTACTCTCCAAGTATGGTATGATACACATTTCCCGTATATTCTGTAACAAAAATTGCATCGTATAACTGTTGGATTTTTTGTTCAACAGTAACTACACTCTTACCTTCTTCCACTTCAAAGGCTTCATTTCTATTCAGCAATCGTGTAGCCAACCATTCTCCCTTATCAGAATCTTTATAAATATCCATAAGTGGTTTCGAACTTTTTCCGCATACAAATTGGTTATATAACGATATATCAACAATTTTTAGTCCTACAAGAATTGGAACCACATACATCAATAAAAGTTGTCTTCCTTTTTCATCTGAAAAAGAAAAATCAAATTTTCTACTCTCATGTGTAGGCTCATATGCTGCTGTTTTCACTTGTCGATAAAAACGAGTGGCTTCACGCAACTCCATATTATATGTATCTATTACTTTTCGACATATTTTTTCTAAGACATAACTAGATTCCAACCCCATTTCCCTATAAAATGCAGTTTTATCTGCTGGTGGCAAGGATATTCTCATATCAAAAAATCTGTCTAAATATCTGCACGCATCAAATGTATTACCATAATAATGCTTTATTGTATGTTGTAGCTCACCTAAATTAACAGAAAAAACAAACGTAATTCTGTCATCATATAAATAATGTTTTATTCTTTCTAATAATTGAACAGCATAGCTTGGCTTACATCTATCCAATTCATCTATGAAAACCACTAACCGATTTCCTCTTTCAACTAACAACTCCGTAAAGAAATTTTTAATATTCTCGTGTAAATCTTTTTCTTCTTTAATCTTTGTAAGCGGATTATCGCTTTTTAAGTTTTCAATAATACCGTTTATATTTCTACCAGTAAGTGCCTCTAACACAGACCCCGCCAACTTGAATGCATTGCTATTATCATCAAAAGCATAATTTATTCCTAACTGCTTTATTATTTCGTACACCAAAGACAATACCGGGTCTGTACCATTATCATTTTCCCATGCGTCATAATAAACTGCCACATCATAATTCTCTGGCATGTCTTCTGCTTTTTTCGGAAATGGAAGTGCGTATACAATACTTGCTTTCTTTTCATCATCCATATCGCTCATCGGATTTTTTGCATTTATTAGCAACATAGATTGTTTCACAAAAAAAGTCTTTCCACTCCCCCATCTGCCATCAATAGCAATAGAAGAAGCTCCTTCTTGTACTAATATCAAATCATAAAAACGCACTAAATCTTTGTTTCGTTTCAATAAATCTTTGTCCAATGTATGTATCAAATTTTCTTCTGTAGGAATCAATTCAAAACTATTCATGCCCATTTTCCTCCTGTAAAATATCTTGTAACTGTTTATTTCGATTAATAATTACATCCACAATATATTCTAGAAACTTAACATACTGTTCTGGTTTCAACTTTAATAACTTTTCAACAGTATCATATTTATCGTTTTCTAAAATTTCCTCTATGAATACACTTCTATAAATACTACCATAAACTAGTTTCGTAAATTTAGCATGCCGTTTATAATACACATTGGGTATATCATAGCAATGTGCCATTCCTCTATTTATATTCGCCCCTGGCCATGTTGGAATTATGTTTCCTATATCATAGTAGTGTTCTAAAAATCCTTTTATTTCCGGTAAATCGTTTACGTCACTAAATTGTGGATAATTCTCACTTAAAAACTTATCGGAATAAAGGCGCTGTCTCGTAGCCCCCTTTTCATCTTTCACCTTAATATCCGTCTTCACATTATCTCCAAATAATTGTCGATAATAAATAAAAACCCCAATAGCATATACTCCTCTAAAAGAGAATAATACATCCGGACATTCCCAATTCAGTTTTATGATTTTATCAACATTATATTTTTCAACAGTTTCTCTCTTATGAAAAAATTCTTCTACAGATTGTAATTTCATCTTTAGCACTTCCTCTTTAAAAGATAGCATTTATATTATACTATTTCTTTTGATAATCCGCCACAAATTCAATTTCAGCAACATTGTAAAAAACGCCCCAGCCAAGCCGGAGCGTTATCCATCTTCTGTATCAAATTACCTTAAACATCTTCTGTGACATCGGTTTCTCCTTCTTCTGTTCAACCTCCGCCCGTGCCTTCCTAAACTCTTCTATTCGTTTCAGTTCTTCCTCAGCATCATCAAATCCGATATGCGTGTACACATTCATCGTGACTGATATATCCGAATGCCCCATAAGATACTGTAATGTCTTGGGATTCATTCCCGGTTTTGCCATATTGCTGCAATAGGTGTGTCGGCATACATGAAGCGTGATGTTTGGCATCTGCACCCGGTAAATATCATTGTATCTGCCGACCATGTGATTGAATCGATGCTGCCAATGCATTGCCACAAGTGGCATTCCATTATCATCATAGAATAGGAATCCGCTATAGCCGTCTATATCTTTCTCCACTTTCGATGCATTCCTGTCCTCGATGATTGCCTGAAACATTTCTGCTACATCCTCTGTTATCGGTAGTACCCTTGTTCCAGCATCTGTCTTTGTGGTTTCTATGATATATCGCATATCCGATGTTCTCTGCAACTGGTGGTCGATATTCACTGTCATTTTCTCAAGATCAATGTCCTTTAGTGTCAGTCCACAAAATTCCGATATTCGCATTCCCGTATGAAAGAGTATGTACACCACTTCATAATATTTACAATATGCCACATCGTCATGCACAAACTTTAGAAACTTCCGCATCTGGTCTTTGTAAATTACCTCTCTTGTGACTGCATCATTTACCAATACTCCGGCAAGCTGAAATCCGAATGGATTCTTTACCAGAATATCATCATCCACCGCCATCTGAAAGGCTGGTCGCAGCACTCCTCGAATGGTATGAATGGAACTGTAGCTTTTCCCATCTTCCTGCTGCAATTTGATAAGGAACAGCTTTGCATCGGATGTTTTCACACTTCGTATCGTCTTTTTGCCAAATGTTTCCTTCGCAAGCAATCTCTGCACTGTAACATATCCCTGTTTCGTACTTTGCCTTACTCCTGTCTTTGTTTTCAAATATCGGTCTACCAGTTCACAGACAGTCATCTGTCCGTCCACGATATTTACAAGCAGTTCCAAATCTGTGTTTACCTGTTTTTCCAACTCACGAAGGGAAAGGCATGGCTTTTTACCCTTTGGAAGTTTATCCGTAGGCTCCAGTTTCCAACTGTATACAAAATGTGGTTTTCCATCAATATGATATTTATATTGATATTTTCTGTCTGCTCTTACACTCTCTCCCGGTCTTAATACTCTACGTTTGGAATCCCGCCTTGTCTGTCCCCTTCCTGCCTTTGCCATTATACCCGTCTCCTTAGTTCTGGATGGTTATGCAGATACCTTTCAAAGGCTACACGAAGAATCAGCTTGCGTTCTCCGTAGTATGC
>OGZI01001942.1_pt1 | contig 18500 bp, 13 predicted proteins | sample 1576711 | NCBI WGS metagenome assembly OGZI01 (sample SAMEA3541482, study PRJEB24748) | human gut metagenome | biome: human gut; feature: human-associated habitat; material: faeces | place: China | collected 2012
AAATAGTAATCCATCAATAAATGCAATACATACAGTAAAACAAGGGATATTAAATAGTAACGGGGAGCTAAAATTCTCATCACCATTTAATTCGTTTTGTATTTTTTCTTATCATGCTAACGAAGGCCTCCCAGGAGGGGTTGCTATATTTTCAACTGCTTTTACTCCAACTGTAATTAACTATGCATCTCATAATGGTGGCACTTTCATAATTGCAGGAAATACAAATGATGGATTCACCATAAAAACCAATACACCTAATGGAAAATACAGAATTATAATCTCTAAAAACTACGATTAAATAGTAAAACGGAAATTAAAAGTTATGACATTTTGTATGGATCAAACCAAGGGCATATATCTGCTGTTTCATACGGAAAAGTATTAATAGTAGAAGGTTATGTGACTGCACAAAATACAGGCGCCCAGTATGTTTTAGCTAAGATAAATGATATTAATGCCATCAATGTAACACAGATCATATTTCAAGTAGGAAGTATGCCAACTAATCCGTATTGTATGTTTGGTTCAATTGAGCTGGATGGTCAAATAACAATTGGAAGTTCGACACAAAATACTTTATATAGACTTTCTGCTGCAGTGTTAATTAAATAGTAAGCGGTTCAATGCCAATAGTTATATTATATATAGTGATGACTCTGCCAAAACAGTAAGCGTAAAGTGGGGTGGTGTAAACAGTCATATGACTTCGTTTTTACTAATTGATAACAACCGCAATACCTCTGCATACATAACAGGAAAGATATCGGGAGTGGCAGAAATATCAAAAGGAACTGGATCTGCAGCACCACCCGTACTTGATGCTTCTTTGGCAACATTAAAAGTGACACTTGGTCCATGGAGCGCAGCATTTTTAATCTGCCTTGATCTTGTGACTATAAGTTAAATAGTATGGGTACGTGATTATTTCAATAAAATAGTATGCGGATTTAATATAAAATATAAGATTATATATTGCAACCTACAAAATTGCAAAATATCAATATATACATACACGATAAATAGACCGTCCAATGGGCGATCAAAAAATAAGGGTATTTTTATTAAACTATTTATAAAAATTATGCAATATTTTTCATGAAATTGGCTCTAACACGCTCTTGTTGAACCATTACATATTGCATCGTTGTATCTGGTTTTGCGTGTCCTGCATAGACCTGAATCTCTTGTAATGGCATACCACGTTTTCCTGCATCCGTAAGTAACGTCCTTCGAAATTTATGAGCATGTACGTGAATATTTGTCTTTTTACCTAACGCTGCCAACATAGACTGAATTGCCTGAACTCCAAGTCGCTTATGTGGAGATTTTGAAGACACAAATAAAGCTTCATTTGTATCTTTTCTTTCATTAAGATATTTTCTAAGATGATAAATGCAGCGATCTGTCAAATAAACAGTACGTTCTTTCTTGCCTTTTTCTCCATAAACAATTAATTCTTTTCTTTGCCAATCAATATCCGAGCGATTAACGCTAACTGCCTCTCCAATACGAGTAGCAGTACAATATAAAAATTCCATAATTGCAATATCTCTCTGAGAGTTTGCATTGCAACGAAGTTCTTCCATCTCTGCTGCAGAAAATGTTTTCTTAAGTTTAGTAGGTACTCTCATTTTCTTGAGTTTTCGCATAGGATTTGATTGTATATATCCTTCATCCGCAACCCATGTAAAAAATGAATTAAGATACCTACGTATGTTATCAAGATATACAATAGAAGTATGATGCGTTTCTTGAAAAAATGCCAAATAATATCTAATATCATTCGTAGTTATGTTATTTATTTTCTTGTTGATCTGCGTGAAAAACTGAATAATGCATCGACTGTAACCTTTAATAGTTCTTTCGGAGCAATTTTCAACACGCTTTGCGGCACAATACATCCGAAGAATCTTCTCCCACGTACGCTCTGATGTTACTAACTGAGTGTGTTCTTCTTGTACCTCGATTCCGTGGAATGCAATAACCATAGTGCTTTCTAATTCCGAAAGCTGTTCATGCGTTAAGCTATCCTGTAATTTTTCAAGTATTTGCTCGAGAATGTTTTCTAATTTTGTCAATATTAACCTACCTCCTTGGAAAATTTTGGCAATTTCTATCACCACATTTCCATATTCTCTCATCTAATACTTGAAAAATATAAACCAATTAAATCCGCATACTGTTTTATATTTCCGTCGGCATCTTAATTAACGAAGAAAAACGGACGAACGCCAAGAGGACGAGACGCGAGGTAGTCGTTCGCAACGCCGTAGCCGTCCACACCACAGAAGGTAGCCGCAGACTTCACACAACGAAGCCAATAGAGGAAGCGACGGTGAATGTACTCAGGGGCGAGAGCGAACAGTGGGAACTGAGAGTTGATACATCCGACCTCATAACCGCTATTAGCCCATACTTTTGTTCCGTATACCATCGTCTCAGACATCAGCTCAACCTTACAGTCGTACCAATCCCATCCAGAAGCCTGTCCATCAGCTGTAGCATTTGGCAAGATATCTCTATAGGACATTACGTGAGAAGAACCGAAGTCACTCACAATTTTCTGAGTAGCCTGTGCGAGGTTAGCAGTTCTCATGTCAGAATTAGCATAAGCACCAGTTGTGGTATTTGCGGCAGCGCCTTCTGTATACTGACCGCTGTCTGTGTTATGCATCTGAGCATTGTACAATGCAGAATCAGGTACGAGACACATGCTATTACCCATAGATGTATTATCTCCAATCTGTTTTCCAAGATTGAACCCGGCAACTCGATATACAGTACCGTTGATTGTCAGGTAGTCACCTACGAACAGGTCATCAAATGTACCACTCTGAATAGCTTTTGACATAGCAGAAGTATAGGAAGTACCTAAGTTCTTACCTCTGAAAATGGAGTTATGACCAGCAGCACTGTTTCTTACAGAATTACTATTTAAAATACCATTTAATCAGACATAGATTATTGTGTAATTCCAATATGTAGTAGATGATGTAATAGCAAGTGTTTTATTTTTAAGATTAATTGTAAAAACTGCTCCTACACGATATAATTCAATCAATTTTGGATTTGATTCTGCGTATATTAGCGAAACCACACTGTTATTTCCACCATCGTGATTAACAAAAATGATATATGTTTTATAGCTATCAATGTTAAATGTAACTGGGGCGGTACTAGATCTGTTTGATTTGAGATATGTTAAACTCTTACTATTTCATTTATGACATTGCAAAAAAGAATATCTTTGTTATTGTTTCATCATTAGTAATATGAGATGTAAAGTTCCACCCATTTCCATCGAATGAAAAAATAATACCGGATATCTTAATTGATGATTGATCATAAACAATTTTTTGCACTATAGCAGAATAGCCTTTAAGGTGATTTTTCCAACCTCCGCAGATGTTAAAGATCCCGTTGTTTTGCCCTTTTGTATTAGATATAATCAAATTAATAAGTGATTCAATATCATCGCTTTTCTGTTGTGAAATATTTTTTGTTTTTGTTTGGAGATTACTATTTTATTCTTCTTTCACGATTGCATTTTTTATGTTTTCATAATAGATAATGATAACAGCATTTACATACTGTGGAAAATTTGAAAACTTTATATTTTGTATAGAATCATTATCGTTACACTCTATTGTGACATCACCTGTTTTTAATGTATTATCTATTTTCCCAATAGTACCTGTTAAAAATGTTGAACCTCCGAATAACGCGAATGGAGTATATGATATGTCGTTACGTCCTTCTTTATTTATAGAAATAGTTACCGACTTTATATTGGCTCCAGAAGTTCTATATATCAATAAATTATTAAAGACTTGATTACTATTTAATGCCAATTGCTCCACGTACCATCATTAAAATCATATATTCTTATTCTGACATTCCATACAAGAGCATATCTCATGGCATATTGTATTTTAATTTTGTCTTGCATAGATCCAATGCAAAATATAAAATACATATTAGCGTCTGGTTTGTTTAAAGCAGAAGAAAATGCAATAGCAGATTCTCCGATAGGTAAATCATTACAATCTTTATATTTTCCTTCGCCATAAATTTGTTGTAAACACAATCTCTTACTATTTAGTAAAGAATTACAGCGGAGTTGTTTCCTATAAACTTCAAGGTTGTAAGTGATGTTGTTTTATCGAATTCGCCAGTTATTCCATGGTTAGAAGTCCCTGTTATTACTTTTATAGTTATTGCATTCGTATATGTTCGTGTAATAAGAAATAAATTCGCATCAGATGAATTTACCGTCCCCATCAATACTGCTGACTGGTATATATCCAATGGAAATCTAACAGAATTACCAAAAACACACTCTCTTTTTCTCTTACTATTTTGTCTCCCAATCCGTCCAGCCTGTGCTACCACCATAGCTTCTAGTAATTCTAATATTTTTAGTAGTATATATTATTTGACATCGCACTGCTCCATTTATGGAACTAAAATTTAGGAGTATACCATATCTATCTGTACCTAATATCGTTATACCATTTAAAAAATATATACCTATTTTAAGGTCATCTATGTTATCCCCAGTATTAACCGAGGTTGTGTTATTTGGAAACATCTTACTATTTTATTTGCACCCATTCGTTCCATATTGTATTATCCATTTGTCGTAAGAACATCTTTGATGCAGAAAATGCAAACAGACTTAAAAAATTTGGATTTCCATTTGATGCAAGAACGATGGCGTTAATCCACCCATCGTTATGATTTATTGGCGCATTTTGAGCATCGTTACCAGAATAGATACCTATTTCTACAATAGCATTCCAATCCAATACATTTGTGTTAACTATCCTAAGTGAGTTACTATTTAATGGCAACAGTAAATGAATCGTATGAACATATAAAACCCCTAGCCCAAGAACCTATTTGTATATAAATGGTTTTGTCATCCAAAGATCCGGTAAGTACAACATCGGTGTCTAAAAAGCTAGTGTAACTAACTGTATTATCAGAAGAATTAATACCAGATATGAAAAAGAAACATTTCGTTTCATGCGCTCCCGCTAACATAACTAAAAAACACTGTTCTCTTATATTAGGTGACGATATTGATATCTTAGCATTTGAGTTTTCACCAATATTTCTTATTCCATAACTATAAAAACTGCGAGTCTTACTATTTAATTCATTAATAGCCCCCACTACATTCTTACTTGATGTATGTAACTCATTAATTACGGCAGATGTCAATTTCTTAACTATCCAGTTCCACACACCTCCGAACTTCACATTCTTAACTTTCGATGCAGAAGCATCGTATTCTACCAAAAGATCATTATCTTCTGGTGCAGATTTTTGATCAAAACTACCTAACATTTTATCGCTTGCCATTTTTAAATTACCTCCTTATAAAAATTACTCCTCAAATCAATGAGAAGTAATAAAATTAATAATATGCAACTAAATAATCGCCATTTTCAGCTACTATGCGATTACCACTTTCGTCACGTAGACTGGCAACCATAAAATATAAATCGTAAATAAGATCATTGGAATTGCGAATTGTATTTGCAGCTCCAACTTTCATGTTTGAAATAATATTTTTATTTGAATTTGCGGTACTAAGAGCAAGATTTGCATTACCCGCAGCATCAGTAATCGTCTTTCGAAAATCTGTTGCTTTTTGAACAACATCAGTTGTGCCAGCAGAACTTCCAACCAACGTCTCGACGGCTTTTGCATCAACTTTAAGATTAACAATATCATTTCCTTGGTTTGCAACCTTAGTTTCAATGCTATTAGCCTTTTGGGTGACTGTTGAAATATTTCCTGCATTATCTTTTACACTCTTCTGAATTTCTCCTAAAGCGGCTTTGAGAGTAGATTCCGTCTTTCCATCAGCAAGAGTGACCTTAATCTTATCTGCACTAGCAGCAATTGAGTTGCTGATCTGTGTATTCATACCTGCAGTTGTGGTATAATTATTTTTAAGATTAGCTTCAATTGTTCCGGCCTTGGTTGTTACTTGCGTAACCTTTTCTATAAGACCTGTTTTTGTGCCATCGACAGATCCATTAATAGTTGTTTCAATATCAGATACTTTTGTTGAAATACCGTCGATATTGACTTTTTGTTCTGTTTGGCGATTGCGAATGTCCTTAACTGTTGTGTTATCATAATTATTAATAGCATTAGTTATATCTTTTTGCTCTGCTTTTAATGTAATAGCTTTTGTATTGTTATCAACTTTTAATTCTACAGATGCAAAAGTATCCGTAAATGTCTGAATCACAGAATCATAGCCTTCAGCATCCTGAATAACAGGCACAGTCTGAGAATCTAACTGTTCAGTTATGCCGCCAGCACGATACATTACACACTTAATTTGTTGTAATTTAAGGGTGCTTGGAGTGTATGACACACTCGTTTCGTCTTTGGAAGACGTGTATTTTGTTGACCAAGATAATCCATTTAAAGACTCTTGGATAATAAACCTACATGCATATGTGGCACGAGTTTTACTTCCGACTTGTTTATAGGCCGTAAATGTGATTTTGTTCGGTGAAAGAGAATCAGTCAAGAAATAACCAGAGAGAAATCTTCCTTGTTCATCAACAATTCGATTTCCAGATTCGTCAGTAATAGAACATACATCAAGAGTGCATTTTTTGATTACTGCAACAGATGGTTCGATTTCATAAAGAACAGCATCTTCACCCTGAATTAACGACCAGATGTAATCAGAAGCATTATTACTTTCTGTTGCGGTGGTTTTGTTATAGGCAAGACCAATATATTTTTTGCCATCTGGATATTCAGACATGCCATTACCTTTGGCGTCATCAGCATATTTAACCCAGATATATACCGTATCACCTTTATCACCCTTAACACTAATTCCATCTGTACCTTTGATCAGCGACCAAGTATAATCAGAATAGTTACTGCTTTCAGTTATAGATGTTTTATTAACAGCAATACCCATGTACGTCTTTCCAGCCGGACTGTCTGACATACCAGAAGTAGGAGAGTCAGCGTATTTTAGCCATGTATATAATGTCTTTCCGTCAGCACCTTTAATCAAACTCCATGTATATTTACTTGGATTCGTGCTATCATCTTCGATGTTATCCGTATACTGTCCAATATAAGATTTTCCAGTACCGATTGTCGTATCGAATCCTGTCTTTCCATCAGCAGAGTTAGCATAAGCAATATGGATATAACCACCATCACCTTTAGCGCCTTTTTCTCCAACATATTTTGCCCACACATACGCACTAGCATTTGTTGGAGCTGTGGCAGTTGTGGTAATAGCTGTTCCGATATAGCCTGTTGTTGTGGATGGGATAGCTGTCATCCCAGTTCCTTTAGCGTCCGTTGCATATCTAATCCATACATAGGAAGATACGCCATCGAAATAGTCAACGCCTTTTACTGGGGTTTTTCCATCTTTTCCATCTGCACCTTTAATCAAAGTCCATTTATATTTTGTAGGATCTGTACTATCGGTTTTTGTATGGTCAGTATATTGTCCCATGTATGATTTGTTGGTTCCTACTGTAGTGTTAAATCCAGTTTTACCATCTGCAGAATCAGCATAAGCTATATGAATATAGCCATTATTTCCTGGAACACCGTCTTCTCCAACGTATTTAGCCCAGGTATATGCACTTGCGGAAGTTGGTGCTTCTGACGTTTGAGTTGTTGCAGTTCCGATATATGTCGTTGAAGTTGATGGAACAGCAGTCATTCCACTACCCCTTGAATCAGTAGCATATCTAATCCAGATATAACATGAAACTCCGTCAAAATAATCCACACCCTTTACAGGTGTTTTACCATCAGCACCTTTAATAAGTGTCCAAGCGTAATCTTTATAATTTTGGCTATCTGCCTTTGTGTGATCAGAATATACTCCAATATATGTTGCTCCAGTAAATTCAACTATTGAGAAGTCTTTTTTACCATCTGCCGAATTTGCATAAGCAAAATGGACGTATCCATCTGCACCAGGAATACCATCTTTTCCATCAGAACCTGCCCATTTAGACCAAGTATAAGAAGATGCTGTGTCAGGATCTTTAATGATTTCATTGACACATACTCCGATATAATTAGAAGGAGTTTCGGTTATCTGATCATCGGTTGGATTTGGATAATCCGAATATTTGATATGGACATAATTGCTTGTTCCATCTTTTACGTCTCGTCCTGGGATAACATCGATGCCGTCTGTTCCATCAAGTCCTTGTCTGGAAACACTATATGTTACAGTAGAATTTCCGTCAGAATAATTAACAGTTGTTCTAGACCATAAATAAGATCCTTTCATAACGTATGGAATGGAAGTTGACCATTTATTGGTAACAATATAATTTCCGTTTTCATCTGTAATTTTATTTCCAGATTCTGATGTAAGAGTATATGTCTGTGGAATATCAACTCCATTATCACTTGAAATATAAGCAACTTCTTTGGATTTTATTGTTACACTTGTTCCATCTGCACCTTTAATCAAAGTCCATTTATATTTTGTAGGATCTGTACTATCTAATTCATAATTATCGGTGTATTGTCCCATGTATGATTTTCCTACACCGACAGTGGTATCAAAGCCAACTTTACCATCTGCACTATTCGCATAAGCAATGTGAATGTATCCATTTTTACCTGGTGTTCCAACATCTCCGACGTATTTTAGCCATGTATAATCGCTTGCTGAGGTTGGTGCAGACATAGTGGTTGTCGTCGCTGTACCAATGTATTTTGTATCGGTACTTGGGATATCGGTCATATTACTTCCTGTTTTATCAGTCGCATAACGAATCCACAAATACGATGAGCGACCGTCAAAGTAATCTACTCCTTTAACTGGAGTTTTGCCGTCTGCGCCTTTAATTAGTGACCAGGAATAATCCGTAGCATTAGTACTCTCTTTTGATGTGGGTTTATTCCATGCCATACCCATATAAATTTTACCTTCGGGAGCATCTGACATATTTGTACCTTTTGCGTCATCTGCATATTTAATCCATACATATAGCGTTTTTCCGTCATCACCTTTTATACTCGCACCGTCATCTCCGCGAAATTTTGACCATTGATAATCAGAATAGTTTGAACTAGGTGTTTGGGAAGTCTGGTTATACGCAATACCAATATATGTTTTATTGGTTGGATCATCTGACATTCCACTGGTCGGAGTATCTGCATAACGAATCCACGTATAATATGTAGGCGCTGGAATACCTTGAGATCCGTCCTTGCCAGCAAGAGATTTAATCCATGTGAACTTTTTTGAAATTTTCTTTCCTGCAACGGTACATGTAAAAACAATCGTTCCTGTTAGAAGAGATTTGTTACCAAGTGTTTTACCTTTTGCTACATTCAAGGTGATTTTACCTGGTGCAGTAGAAGTAGAGTCAACATTTTCTGCTAACGTAATTCCATCTGGTAATTCACCAACAGTCACGGTACATACTGCCTGTTTAATTCCCTCATAACCATAGAATGGAATTTCGATAAGAAAACTAGCCGCAGTTATTCCGTCAGATGTACATGGAATATTTTGGGTTTCGTTAGATAAAACAACAGTATAACCATTTCCTAATTGATCTACTTTGTCCGATAAATCTCCAAGTTCTTTAGATGTCGCAGATACGGTTGATTTGATCGTGTTATAAGATTTTCCGAAACTATCATCGCCATCCCAAAGATGTGATACATCAAACACTTTAGATCCGTCAGGCATAGTCCAGTCACGCATAGTTGTCTTGTCTATCTTAGATTCTGTAATTTGACCGTCGGCAATCATGTCTGTTTTAATAAAATCATCTGGTACAATACCTTCATGCAGCCCTTGTGAATCTAAGAGTACAGATCCTTTGGAATCTGATATGATTAATCCGTAATTTCCGTTTTTATCTTCTCCAAGCTGAACTACCACATTACCATCTTCATCATAGATTGAGAACGTATTATCTTGAATTCTGAGCGTACCATTTTCAGATAAAATCTTGATTTTATTGGTATAGATGTCGCCAGCTTTAAGTTCATTAACGGTGATATATTTGGCAATCAAATCCTTAATCATTGCTTCACTCATCGTAGCATTTTCAGTTGTAAGATTAATTACAATACCTGTCTCCGTGGATGAAGCGCCAATGATTGCAGATTTGATGGTAGCAGCAAGAGCAGATAATTCTTTAAAATCAGCACTATCGGCAACGACTCTTCCTGCTGTAATAAGTTTAGCTTGTAGATATTCGAAATATCCATTTTCACCGTACAAATCGGTTACTTTAATGATTTTTGCATTAAGTTCTTTTAGCGAAATAGAACCGACAGCCAGCATTCCAGCAAATTCATTATTGATTATTTGAGAAACACCATTCTTGAATGCGCCATTGGAAATGAGTTTTTGGATGAGGCCTGCTGTAAGAGTGATTCCTTCATTGTTTAAGAAATTATTAGATGAACCAGATGCGGAAGATTTACTTGCATTTGATGGTGTGTTTAGGACGTATGATAAGTCATTTCTACTACTACGTCCTTGTATCATATTAGAAAATGTTATTTGAATACTATTATCTGCTATAAGCGGATTATATTGTATTTCAACTACACGAAGTTTTACTACCTTATTATCTACGGTCAACCATAGATAGTCACCCTGATTTATATTTTTTATATAATCTTCGTAATCAGCCAAGGCTAAGAAATTATCAAGAGATGTGGTAAATTGATATTGGGGATGAGATGCTATGTACAAATCGTCAATAGCAGCATCTAGAAGCTTAAGTTGCTCATCAATAGCAGATACTTGGTCGTCTGAATCTGTTAAAAACATATTCTCATTTGAGTAATCTCCGTCATAATACACTTTTGACAACTCGGTAAGATCACGCTCTGTAAATTGTAATTTTTGTGTGTCGCAATATATTCTTCTACCGGCTTCATCCGTTATATAATTCCCAGCCTCATCGAGAATATATCCCGAATTATCAGCAGCAACAACACCACTCCAAGTTTCTTTTGAAACCTGTTTTACTAGATCTGTACGAGTTTTGTTATAACTATTTAATATCTCGTTTGCTGCATCAATTTCAGATTGTCGCTGATCATATGCCTCTTGACATCCTCCAACATAATTTGAATCTAATTGGTTTTGAGCATCAAGATATTTTGCGTACATTGTGTCGTGAACATCTTTAGTATGAGATGAATCCTCTGTATATGGTTGATCATATCCGCCTTTTTTACAAGTTTCGATAGTGTTTTTATATTCTTGCAATTTGACTTTCAATTCATCCAAACCATATAATTTCCAATTTGTTTTGTAAGAATCCACATAATCGGCATTATCGTCATCTGTTGGTAACTGACGATTATCCATTTCAATCTGAATCGATGGGAGAATAACATCTTTAATCTGATAATAATCATTTGCATCAGAAGAATTTTTCAAAGCTGTTTCATCGAAATTTCCATCGTCATCCACATAGAACTGTTCGTAACCTTTTAGTTGTGCCTGATAATTTGCTTGAGCTTCTTTCAGTTCGTCGTCCGTAAATGTACTCCAATCAGTCGAACAATCATCTAGTGGAACGCGATCATATAGCTCTGTTACGACTTTCATTTGTTCATTATATTGACGAGTTACTTCTATATATAATATACGAGCTTCTTCATAGTCTTCTTTCCATAGTTTATATTTAATAATTAAAAGAGGAGAGAAGTATTTTTCGTTTAAGTAATAATCAATATTTTCAATATAATTTGAACCAAAATTGACATAAGTAATGCCAAGATCATCTGCGCCTTGCACATAATATCTAGTATACATATTGCTATCATCTACAGAAATTTCTTGAGATTGTTGCAGATTGCGAAAATTAATGTTTACGTTTGTACTCTTGCCATAATTCTCTGGGTGGTAAGCGCTTATTTTCATATGCAAAAAGTCGAATACAAATACACACTGAAAATATTTAGCCATATCTTGTGTAAAGAAAGAATAAAGATCCTGACTCTCAATATCAAATGCACCAATTTCGTTAGATAGAAGAGTAGTGGTTTCGACATATTTTCCATCTTTATATGTCCGATACGTTTTTGGGGTTGAATCAATTTCCCCAACAGACCATCCTTTCATGCCAGAGGCTTTTAGGGCTAAATCAATCAAACTAAGTTGCGGATTTTTAGGATTGTGAAATTTAATTTGTTCTTTAGCAAATTCTACATCATCTATTTTCTCCACATTATTATCTGCTAACATCTCGTAGGAATCTGTTGTTCCCTGGTTGATTTTAAAATTCTTGAGATCGTGTTGTTGCATCTCGATTTCTGCGGATTGACATGTGATTGTTTTGGTTTGCTTCATACCATCGTCAGTAATTTTCGGATGTTCCATGATGAACCAACCAACATTTTCGACATAAACACGCATAAGCCATCCAACAAGATCATATACATTGGAATGAACTAATTTAGAAAGACCTTTTCCATCTTGAATAAGAATATTTTCATTCAAGTCAAACGTCAATTCAAATGTATTATTAAATTTTGACGTGAGCTGAAACGTACTTTCTTCGATTCCATTAATAGCACATAGAATTTTACCATTTGGTGTTCCTAAATATACATGCCCCTGAATCGGCTCATTATAACGATTAAAAACTATATTCACGTTTATTCACCAACCTTTCGAGACTCAATATGTTTAACTTTAAAATCACAATTACCATAAAATAGAAGAGAATTGTTCCCGTTCAAGAGCTGCAGCCAATACATATAAGCCACATCAGTAATACCCAATTTATCGTAAGTTACCATTCTTCCTAATTCATCGTTAATAGTAAGTTTCTGACAGTCAAGATATACTTTCAAATCTTTAGACATTGACATCCGCATAAGACCATTTTCAATAATGTAATATACTTTTGAGTCCGTCCTATAAAATATCGTGTGATAAGTTTCGTTCCCATAAGCATCAACTAACTTAAAGTTAGCAAGTGTATTATTGCAATGCCAATCGATGTCTTTTGTAGAATCTGAAATCGTGAATTCTACAGTACAAGCATTTGATCTTGCATATGTATTTACTAATGATACTAGCTGACTTTGATAATTCGTATTAGAAGAAGAAAGCGTACCTGTCTGATTAATTGTCGCATCAGACATATTGCATATATATATTTCTCCATTTGCCTTTGGAATAATGTCAATTGAAGGATACACATAACTATTCAGTTCGTCGCTATTGTTTGCGATTAAAATATTTTTATATGTGGTACATGATACACTTGTTACGAGGTTATCAGTATAACCAAATGGTGTTGTACATTTAAAATATAATTTTAATCCAAATGTTTGAGCATTAACGGAGTAAGATTCGATATTATTAAACCAACCAAAATAACGAATTGTATCATCTGCTGAATCGCCTGTTCCTGAAAATGTTAACCATTCTGGAAAGTGAGAAGAAGTTAGCCATCTAGTAATTTCACGACGTTCTGATTTAGTAATTACTGCTGCATTTTGATTCGTGAATTTACATGGGTCTTTAATAATATCAAGCTCGAATTCTAATGTATCGTTCCACTTATCGTAAAAGTAATTCGGCTCCACTTTATAGCGATTTGCATCTCCAGTCTCCATATCCCTCTCCATCGCCATATTCACATCTGCATCACCATCAAAATCCACAGATACGTATTTCACACTTAAATCACTTAGTTTCTTTCCCATAAACGTAAAATCTTTAAATTCTTTTGCCATATTTTGTTCTCACCTCCAAAATTTTGTTATAGTTATAGAAATAGGAGAGTACCTTTGACAGTACCCTCCCATAAAAGTTTGTTATCTTGATGGTCTAATACCAACTTTTCTTGCATCTTTCACGATCTGTTTACTTGTATACTGATAAGACTTCTCCAGAATTTCCTGTAATCCAGGCAGAGCATCCCTATCAACATTACCTTCCACATTAAGCAACGCATCATAATGATTTGTTACCGTTACATTTCCGGCATTGCTGATATTCTGAGGAATATTCGTCTGCACCAGATTTGGCGTAGTACTCACATTCATACCGAATTCCCGTGGATCAATTGCACTTAATGCAGCTAAATTACTTACGAAATCTGCTGGTAGAATAGAATCTCCATCTTGAACAGGTGTAAGGACAGCACCATCTTTCTTGCGATAGATTACTTCTGAAACGCCATGATGTTTGGTGTCTTTATTTTCGTTTGTCCATACAAGCTGATCGCCATGAATACGATCCGTACCCTTTTCATAACCACTAATCTGACTGAGACGCACCCATCCAAGATCACTATAATTAGGATCATGCGCACTCTTGATATGGATCTTAAAATCACCAGTAGTACGTCCATTTCCGCCATATTCCCTAGCTGTATAAGAATCAATAACAACAGCACCAGGCTGACCGGAAAATCTACTACCTTTTGGAGCCATACCCCAAGAGTCATTGTAGTAAGATCCTGTGAACGTTACGACATCGCCAACACGAGGAATTCCATCGCCACCAGTTTTTGCTGGTTGTGGTTTCGGCTGTGGCTTTGGTGGTTTTGGTTTTGCATTGACCTTAATTGATACCTTTGCAGACAGTCCACTTCCATCGGTAGTGGTAGCAGTAATCGTACAAGAGCCAGGTTTCTTTGCTTTTACCGTACCATTAGATACAGTAGCAATTGATTCATTACTTGATTTCCAAGCAAGAGTTTTATTAGCCGCATCGTTCGGTCTGATTGTAGCAGTAATACTTGTTGATTTACCCTCTTCCAGTGTAGTAGAAGTAGGAGACACCTTTAATTCCGCAACCTTACGATTCGTTGTATCTTCCGGCTTGACTAATTGATCCGCAAGATCACTGTTCGCTTTATCATTACTTTGAATTGGATCAGTTTTTGTACCAGATGCGGCACTGGATGGATTTTGATTTGCATTGGACTGAGACTGTGATGCGTTGGAATTTTGATTCTTAACACCTGTCTCTGTGCTTAGATCAGACTGGGTATTGTTAAAATCCGTACTACCTACCCAGCCAGTATTTTTGATGATAGAATTGATTTTACCGTATGCTTCTTGGTAAGAGGACACGGCTTTGTCAAGCATAGAATTGATGATCTCAAGCTGTTTATCAGCATTATGGCTGATTTCATACTCGGTGTTGTCCAACGTCTCTTGTAAATCCGAAGAAAGCTTGTCGAAACCTTGAGACTGCATATCATAAGCATGGTCACGCTTCGTATCATCAAGATCTTGCTCTGCAGTTTCCAGTTCAGCCCTTAATTTTCGTAATTTGCTTTGTGACTCTAGATTATTTCATTATTTCTTTTCACTTATTCGCTACATAAGTGAGAGAGTAAAACTCTCCTCATATTTTCATATGAGATTAGACTATATCTTCTGTTTATTAATCTAACTTATTTTATGGAAAATGTATTTCATTTTTGGGCGTTTAAAAGTAAGTTTCAATTCTTCTATGAGAATTTTTTCTAAATTATCAATTTCCCAATAGGGTATACGTAAAAGTTCTATATTATTATTTTTACAAAATTCGTTTTTGATATTATCATGTTTTTGAACCCATTCTAAATTCTTTATTGCATCTTGTTCTGTCATCGATGATGTACGTTTAATTGGCTCATAATGATGAATACCATCAAATTCTATACATTTATTATATGTAGGTAAATAAAAATCAAAAGGCAATGAATTCTTATCATGGCAATCATCAAATTTAAAACCTCTATAGTATTCTACATTATAATTATTTAAAATCTCTGCTATGATAGTTTCTCCAACGCTATTACTTGAACAATTTGGACATTTCCCGTCATAGTATTTTCTGCAATAATTACTAAAAGAAGAATAAAATATATTATTACAGCTACCACATAAAATTTCTAATTTACTGTGACTTTTCTCATAAACTTCTGACAATAATTTATTATTATTTTTACTTTCAACATAATTTTTGACATAATCATAACTTAGTCTAATTGCATTTCCAATTGCTTTATTTGAACATTGCGGACACCCATATTTTGCTCTTTTAAAATTACTTAGAGATGTAATGTATGTATGACCACATTGCTTATTTTTAAAAACAAGATTTGATATTTTACAATTTACATAATCATTAGGATTTAATATGTCACAATTCTTTTTATTTGCAATGCTTATTAGATCTTCTACAGAAATTCTTCTTTCCTCTGATATTTTTTCTAAAATACAATCATGACATATTGAATTACCGTATATAATAGAACTGGCAAGCATTTTTTGATCTCCATGCTTTTGACATTTAAACTCTACAAAACTCTTAACCCCAGTATAATCTTCAAATGAAGTCAATGGGATATAATTATACTGATTACAAAAGTTTAAATATTCGTTATAAGAATCAACATATTTATCATTTTTGATATCAGCAATCTTTTGCACTTTACATTCTTTTTTATTACAGCAGCTTTTAGTGATTTTTTGAAGACCCTTTTGATAGCCACCATAATTCGTTTTAAATATCTCTCCACAGTAATCACATGTCACTTGTACCAATACTTTACAAGTTGGCATAAGATCTTCTGCTTTGCACATAAATAAATCCCCAGTTTTTGTATATGTATAACCCTTTCCTACATACCATTTAACGTTATGCGCATTCCATTTTACTTCAACTTTTTGATTTTCTACTAACATATTCACCTCCAATCTTTTATTCTCTTCTTGTAAAATTGCACAACAAAAAATCACGTATCTTTCAACGTGATTAAATCCATAAAAATAATTATATTTAATAAACAGTTTGTATTTTTCGAGTTGCCAATCGCTTGCAACCCTATGGTGGTACACTCATCCCACCTAGTCGTTGAACGTTCTCCTATTCGGAGTTTCGCTGCTGATTGTCCAATCTATATATTTTTCAAGCATTCACGTTTTGCTTTATTTCATGCATCCGTTGTAGCATATATAGCTCTAAGGATATTCCAGCATTTAAACAAATTCGGCAAATATTCACCGATTCTAAAGCCATGATCTGGGCTTTAAGGCTATTTATGTTATTATTCTGAGAATTAATCTTCTTAGAATAGTCGTACATATCCTTCTGCTGTGTCAGGGCTTCTTTTCTTTTGCTGATTATTTTATCAAGATAATCAACCTCTGTACTCATAGCATTCTTATACAGATCAACCAGACTGTCCTGATATGATTTCACATCTGCAATCGAACCTTGAATACCTTCACGGTAATCTTTTGACTTGTCATTATATTCCGTTAAGGAAATAACCCCATTGTCATAAGACTCTTTTAGTTTTTGCAGACCCGTGGTATAATCTGCAATTTTTTGTTTTGCCGTACCAATACTCTGCTGTAAGAGAGCAACTTGTGCCAATCCCTCTTCCGTGATACGACCTTGCTTATCAAGGAATGCATCATCGTTCAGAAGGTCGCGGAAACTTTTCAGCTCATCTTCAAGGTCACTGTACTTCTGGATAGCATCGTCAAGTGGCTTAAAACGTAGTTCATAGATACTATCTTGAAGAGATTCATTGTCCGTAATAAGTTCCAGAGTATTTTCTTTTAGCGTTTGAATCTTTTCAGCATAATCTTGATACGATTTAGAATTGACATCAAGAACCGCCTGTTTCTTCCGGTATATTTCCATCTGCTTTAGATTCTGCTGTACCTGAGCGTTATTATTATCTATACGGTCAGTGTATAGATTCTCTGGCACATCACGATTCTGGGATTGCAGGTAAGAAATATATTTCTCCGTAATATCCGAATTACGTTTGATTCCGTCAATTACATTCTGGATAGTATCAATTTTAATCTGATCCAATTTATCCCGTAGTTCAAGAAGGCTGGTAGAAGCATCGTAAATCTTAGCTGTGAAATCTTGAATATTTTTCATAGCAGTTTGATAAGCTTCGGAACCTTTCTTAAGATAACCACCGGAAAGCTGTGAATCTACTTCTTTCTGATAATCGGAAAGCTTTTTGGTAAGCTGATTGTAAGTATCTTCCTGTGCTTTGATGGAATTATTCAGATTAGCATAATTGTCTGGATTGTCGATTGCTACGCCAAGTGCATCATTCAAGGATATTTTGGAATTTGCTACGTCTTTGATTTTATCATTGATGTCTACGATCGCATCATATTCTTTTTCAATGATTTCCAGACGTTTCTCGGCGAGTTCGGTGATCTTGTCTTCGAGCTTTAACGCATTGTCTCTTGCAGATAAGTAAGATTCATAATAGCTTTGGAAGTCACTAATTTTCTTTTTCAGATCTTCATCTGTGATGGTATCTATATTAATACTACCGTTCATGATCTGGTTCTTATAAGCATCGGATAAACTAATACTATTAGCTTTTGCCAGATAAGCATCTGCTGCCCGTTGATTATGAACCATTTCATTTGTTGCCTTACCGATTGCATCTGCTGCGGCTGCTTGTTTATTTGCAAGACCTACTGCACGTTCG
>OGZI01001945.1_pt1 | contig 18478 bp, 16 predicted proteins | sample 1576711 | NCBI WGS metagenome assembly OGZI01 (sample SAMEA3541482, study PRJEB24748) | human gut metagenome | biome: human gut; feature: human-associated habitat; material: faeces | place: China | collected 2012
CAAGGCCGTAGGCAAGACGGACCCACGGGTCCACCGCTTCATCCCCGTGCGCATGGCCGCCATGAACAATGCCCTGTATGTGCTGGGCGGCCAGCTGGGCGAGGAGGGGCTCGAAGTCGAACATCCCTGCACCCTGGCCGTCCACCGCATCCAGAACGTGGAGCTGACCGGGGACCATGTCCGTTACAGCCGTGACGATGACGAACACGGCGGTTTTGGCCTGCCCTGGCACGAACCGCGAACGTTCCGCATCCGTGTGGCCCCCAGTGCCGCCGATTATGTACGGGAGCGCATCTGGGCCGCCAACCAGCAGATCGAAGACTGCGAAGACGGCGGCCTCATCCTGACCCTGACCACCCGCAGCGAACCGGAACTGCGTGCCTGGGTCCGCAGCTTCGGAGATGCGGCCGCCCTGCTGGAGGACGGCACGCCCCGGGAACAGCGCTAAAACGCAGCCTTCTTCGGCCAACCTATCCGGTCTCCTTCGGAAACGACAGGCGCCCCCTGCCGCCTCCATGCCCAGGATACGGAGAGATAAAAGGCGGCCCCTCTCCTGCGCATATGCCGGCAGGCATGCGCTCCCCGCTCTTGCCGCCCCCCTTTACATCCTGCATGCCTGCGCCTGCGGGAACAAAAAACAGGCATAAAAAAAGGACGTCCGAAGACGTCCTTCTTTCATGCCTGTCATCGATGGCCGCGCAGTCCGTAAGCGGCCGCCTATTCGTAAAGATCCGCGTCAGCAGGCATCCGCTCCCAGTAGACGCGACCCTTTTTCTTGTATTTGCGCAACAGCACATAGACACTGCCGGGGCCGCCGTCATGCGGCTGAGCCGTGCAGAAGGCCAGCACCACACGTTTGAAGGGATCCTGGGTGAGCCAGGACTGCAGCTTGCCGCGCAGTACGCCCACACCATCCGGAGAATTCTTGCCGCGGCCGGGCACCACCAAAATGGTCCGCAGGCCCTTGTACCAGCTGCCGCGCATGAAGCCGCGCAAGGTCTCGAAAGCCTGCTGGGCATTGAGGCCGTGCAGGTCGAGATGCGCCTCGGGGCTCAGGCCGCCGGCACGCAGCTTGTTCATGATCATCTGGTCCAGCCCCACCACATGGCCTTCCATGTATTCGTCGGTCATGGACAGGGCAAACTCCAGCTTGCCGTCCAGAAAGTCCTGCAGGCTGGTATCCGCGGACGGCGGCGGGGTGCTCTGGGCCACGGCAGGCGGCACGTCCCGCCCCTTGCCCTGCAGGGGCGTCACCTGTTTCATGGCCAACAAAAAGTCGTCTTCCTCCGAAGCCGCCACCACAGCTTCCAGCCCGGCTGCCGCATCCCCCGCCTTGCCGGTGGACGGAGCGGCAGTGACGGGCGCTGCCGGAGCCGCGGTCCCGTTCTCCTTGTGGGGAGCATTGCCTTTTTTCTTCTTTTCCTTGAGCTTCTTCACCTGCGGCATGGCGCACTGCTCTTCCATGGCAAAACCGCTCTGCCCCGCTCCCTGGCCGCGGACGGCACTGCCATGAGCCGACTGGCGCTCCACATTGCTCATGGCGGACAGGAACAGGGAGGCGTCCTCATCGTCCGCAGGCGCGGCAGCCTGGCGTGTGATGCGCTTGCCGCGTTTTTCCGGCGCCGCCGGGGCACCCGTTTTTTTCTGCTGCGGGAAACGTCCTTTTTCCAGCGCCTTGAAAGGATTGTTCTTGAAGCTGTTGTCGTCGGTCATGGGAGCCCCCTGTTGCTGAAAAAAAAGCCGCGGCAGGACCGCGGCTTTTCTCATTGAATCAAAAAAACGTCTACTGCTGGACAGGCTGGGCCGCAGGAGCGTCCGCAGCAGGAGCCTCAGCGGCGGGAGCTTCGGAAGCCGCAGGGGCCTCAGGAGCATCGGCAGGGGCGGCAGCTTCAGCCGGCGCAGCCGCAGGAGCTTCGCTGCTGGCGGCAGGCTGGGCCGGAGCGGCAGCTTCGGGAGCGGCCGCGGGCTTGGCAGGCACATCTTCGATGGTCAGGGGTTCCACCTTGAGCACGGCGGATTCATCGCTGGGACGCGAGCTGGTCACATAGGTGTAGCTCAGCGAGGTCACCACGAAGACCACGGCCATGAAGGCGGTCATCTTGGCCAGCATGCCGCCGGCACCGCTGCTGCCGAACACAGAGGTATTGCCGCCACCGAAAATGACGCCCATACCTTCCTTGCCGGCCTGCAAGAGAATGAGAATGACGAGCACCACACAAACAATGATATGAAGCGTCAGAATAAGGGTCTGCACAAGAGCCTCCCAAGGGCACGACGTAAATGAAGAACTTCAGGCCTAGGCCCGGATAATCTGCACAAAACTTTGCGCGTCCAAAGAAGCGCCACCTATCAGAAGACCATCCACATTGTCAAGTCCGATAAGGTTACCGGCATTGGCCGGTTTGACGCTCCCACCATACAGGATCGGGATCCTGTTGCCGGTCTCGCCCAGGCGCTCGCACAGCAGGCGGCGCACCACGGCATGGGTGGCCAGCACTTCGTCGGGACCGGCCACCTTGCCGGTACCGATGGCCCACACGGGCTCATAAGCCACGGCAAAGTGGCCTTCCAGCGCGTTTTCCCCGGCGGGCAGGCCGCTGTCCAGCTGACGGCGCAGCACGTCTTCCAGCTGGCCGGATTCGCGCTCTTCCAGCTTTTCCCCGATGCAGAGCATGACCTTGAGGCCCTGCTCCAGGGCAAAGGCCGTCTTGCGGCCCACCAGCTCATCGGATTCGCCCAGCACATGACGGCGCTCGGAATGCCCGGTCAGCACCCAGACCGCACCGGCGTCCTGCAGCATGCGCGGCGAAATCTCGCCGGTGAACGCCCCTTCCACAGCAGGCCACACGTCCTGCGCACCGGCCTGCGCCTGCGAAGCGGCAAAGGCATCCGCCACGTCGGCGATGGCCGTGAAGGGCGCGAACACCACGACCTCGTGCGGGGTCGGCTGTTCGTTCAGGGCAGCAGCCACGGCAGCGGCCGTTTCGCGGGCTTCCTGCCGGGTCTTGTACATTTTCCAGTTGGCAGCGATGATCTTCTGCATGGAAATATCCTCTCTGTCAGTCCTGCGGTGCCAGATCACACTGGTAGATCAGGGCATCCTCGCCGGTGTCCGCATAATAGCGGGGCCGTTTGCCCACCCGGACGAAGCCGCATTTCTCATATAAGGCGATGGCCGGGGCATTCCCGGTACGGACTTCAAGCAAAGCCCTGTTGATACCTGTTTTTTCGGCTTCTTGCAAGGCTGTGCGCAAAAGCCGTTCGCCCAATCCCTGCCGCCGTGCACCGGGCAGGACGGCCAGATTGAGCACTTCCAGCTCGTCCGCCGCCTGGTAGAGCGAAATATAACCCTGCAGCACGCCCGCTTCTTCCAGCCCGTAGGCCACGAAGGCCTGCTGGCCAAAGGCGGCACGGCACTGTTCCTCGCTCCACGGCAGGGAAAAACAGGCCGCCTCCAGCGCCTGCATGGCGGCGGCATCCCCGGCCGTCAGACGACGGGGGGCCGTATCCCCGGCAGGCAGGCTCATGCGGGGCGCCTTTCCGCCTGCACGGGCGTCACGCCAGCCAGCAGATGGCGGAGTTCCTTGTGCACCAGGCCGTTGCTGGCCATGATCTCGTCCCCGAAGGAATACGGGCGGCCATCCAGCGTCGTGACGCGTCCGCCGGCTTCTTCCACCAGCAGCCAGCCGGCAGCCACGTCCCAGGGCTTGAGCAGCATCTCGTAAAAGGCGTCCTGCCGTCCGGCGGCCACATAGGCCAGATCCACCGAGGCGGCCCCGAGACGGCGCACGCCCTGGGCCTTGGGCAGCACCAGGGCCAGGCGGGCCAGCACATCGTCCAGACGTTCGGCGATGGCATAGGGGAAGCCGGTGGCCACCACGGCATCGGACAGGGTCCCGGCCGTGCTCACGTGGATAGGCTCGCCGTTGCGGAAGGCGCCCATGCCCAGACCGGCCCAGAAACATTCATCCATCATGGGCACGTTCACCACGCCCAGCACCACATGACCGTCCGCCCAAAGGGCTACGGACGTCCCCACCTGGGGGATGCGGTGCACGAAATTGGTGGTGCCGTCCACGGGGTCGATGATCCAGCACAGGGGCGACGGCTCCTGCCCGGCCACACAGCTTTCCTCGGCCAGGAATTCGGCCTGCGGCAGCAGTTCTCCCAGACGTTCCTTGAGGAAAGCCTCCACGGCCACGTCCGTTTCCGTCACCAGGTCGATACTGCCCTTGTGCCTGACGGCATGCGTTTTTTCCCACTGGCGGCGGATGATGTCGCCGCTCTCGCGCACGACGTCCACCACATCCTGCAAAAATCGGGCTGTCAGCATGAAACGATATCCCAAGACCGGCCCCCTGCCCGGCAGGGGCGCACGGCAGTTGCGAGGACAGGACGCACGGCGGCCATCCCGGCCGAAAACACGCCCGCCCTTCCGGCATGGCACGCGCCACGGCCGCAAGAACCAGGGCAGACGCCCGTCCCTGTCCTAATTGATGAAAATCCCTTCGTAATCCTCGCGGTACAACATGGCCTGGGCCGTCCCGCGCAACACCGTGGTCAGGGGATCCTTGTCCACCGTGACCTTCAGATGCGTCGCCCGGGCGATACACTGATCCAGACCGCGCAGCAGGGCCCCGCCTCCGGCCATGAGCAGCCCGTTGTCGTAAACATCGGCGGCCAGTGCCGGCGGCGCCTTCTCCAGCGCGCGCAGCACGGTATCCACCACGGCCTGGACGGGATCATGCAGGGCCTCGCAGATGTCGCCCTCGGTCACGGTCACCACCCGGGGGCCGCCGTAGACCAGATCCTTGCCGGACACTTCCAGCCGCAGGCTGTTGTTCTGGGGCAGGGCCGCACCAAGGATCTTTTTGACGTTCTCCGCCGTGTTCTCGCCCACTTCGAGACGAAAGACCTCACGCAGGTAATGCTGCACGGCCAGGTTCATGGCATCACCGGCCACGCGCACCGACTGCGAGACCGCTATGCCCGTCATGCTGATGAGCGCCACTTCGCTGGTGCCGCCGCCGATATCCAGCACCAGGTTGCCCATGGGCTCCTGCACGGGCATGCCCGCCCCGATGGCCGCGGCCATGGGTTCTTCCACCAGGGACACGGAACGCGCCCCCGACAGCATGGCCGCATCGATGACGGCTTTTTTCTCCACCTGGGTGATGCCCGTGGGGATGCAGATCACCATGGACGGTTTGACCAGACGCAGGCCGGAGATGCACTTGCCCACGAAATGGGCGATCATCTCGCGGGTGATGTCGAAGTCGGCGATGACGCCGTCCTTCATGGGGCGTATGGCGCAGATGTTCTGGGGCGTGCGGCCCAGGTACTCCTTGGCGGCGGCCCCCACGGCCAGCACTTTACGGCTGGACGCGTCGACAGCCACCACCGAGGGCTCATTGATGAAAATGCCATGCTTCCTGGTGTACAGCAGCGTGTTGGCTGTACCAAGATCCATGGCAATGTCCTGGGTCAGGAACCTGCTGAAAAATCGGGACAGCATGGCTTAAGGATTCTTGACGGGCGGCACCGGAGCGGTATCAGGATCGTAACGGCGGGGGCCCTGGCTGTGGACCGTGCCCTGCGGCAGCAGGGAACGCAGACGCACCCGCAGGTACAGATTTTCGAGGAACAGGGCCAGATGGTCCACGGCCTGACGCACGAAGGAGCGCAGGGACTCGTCGATGCTGCGCGTGGACGTATGGGCCAGGCACAGCACGCCGCGCGTGCTCTTGTTGATCTGTACGGGCAGGCAGATGATGGCCTGGAAATCGGGCATGCCCGGCAGCTTGCCGAACAGCATGGTGGACGGAGCGCCTTCCAGCCCTTCGTTGATGACGGGCTGGTCGTTGCTGAAGACCCAGCCAGCGATGCCGCTGCCCACGGGCAGGACCATGGGTTCGCCGTTCTCCAGCACCAGACGGGCGGATTCGCATTCCACGCAATAGCTCTCGCCGGGGACGTCCACCGAAGCGAAAGCACAGTAGTCGAAGCCCGTGGCATCGACCATGGTGCGCACATAGTTCTGGATGAACTGCGACCAGCGACGGTAACGGAAGCGCAGCTCCTGGATCACGGCCAGCTCGGCGAAATAGCGGGGGATGTCGCCGGCCATCTCCTGCCGGCCCTTGCTGGCCTGCTGGCGGGAGACCAGCTCGGCAAAAAGTTGCAGCAGCTTGTAGTCCCTGTCAGTAAAGGAATACTGCCGCTTGCTGTCCACGCACAGGGCGCCGCCCGTGGGCACGGGACAACCCATGAATGCCTTGATGCCAGCTTCCTCGCCTTCCCGGTAATAGCCGAGCTTGTGCTTGTGCTGGTCGAAATTGGGGACCAGCATCTGCTGGCGGTTGCGGATGATCCAGTCTACCAGGCTCCCCGAAGAGAGCATGGCCCCCTGCTCCACTCCTTCGCCAAGGCTGAAAGAAGCCGCGAGATAATGCTCCTCGCCATTTTCGGAGGGCAGGAAAAGGACGGCGGAGTAGGCATCGAAAACACTGCAGACGATGCTGAGGATGTGTTGTTCAAGAGTATTGGCAGTCATGTCGGTACGCGTTTGATGGTGGGCCCGGGCAACAGCTCCGGGACTGACGCACGGAAGTGTACCAAAGCCGCATAGCGCCCGCAACAGCTTTTCGTCCGCACCGGCGGCCCGGCGGGCAAAAACGACAAATACCGGGGGCGCCTCTGGAAATTCCCCACAAAAGCAGTTACTCTTTACAGAGAATCGGGGAAGGTTGCACATGATCACGTGGCAGGAGATCTTCAGCAAGGACGGCTTTCACTGGCAGGATGCCTATACGACATCCGAGCCGGTCGTCATCGCGCGCCTTGACGAGCTCAAGCGCTTCCTCGATGCCGTGCATATCCGCTTCTGCCTGGTCAAGCCCTACCAGGAACACAAGAACTATCCGCTGGTGGAAGGCCGCGAGCTGTTGCCCTCGTTCGACAACGACATGTTCGAATACAAGGACCTGCCGGGCTTCTCCATGGTGGCCTTTGCCCGCCAGCTGGACTATTTTTCCGAGACCTTCCAGTTCGACAAACTGCACCCCATCGTCATGGAAGCCGACGGCGCCTGCTGCCCGCTGGAAAACCAGGTCCTTGCCCGCAACGTGCAGACCCTGGCATCCCGCCTGCCGCGCATGCACCAGGACATCTTCCGCCAGCAGTTCGCCAATGCCGATACCGTGATCCTGGACAATTATCCCTCGCTCATGCCCTATCTGCTGGCCATGGACAGGGCCCAGGTGCTCGCCCTCGATGCGGACAGGCAGTTCCATCTGGCCGGGGTCTTCGCCTCCTTCCCGTCGGACATCGACAGCGAGCTCAAGCGCTTCGGCATGCGCATCGGCAAATTCGTCTATGGCGACAGCGAGATCTACGAACGCAACCGCATGTTCGTCTACCAGTACCTGATGGAGCTCTACGGCTTTCCCATCGTCTCGGAACGCCGCACCTCCAGCGCGCTCTTTGCCCGCAAGCTGCACAAGCTGGGCGAGCATTTCATGCTGCGCGTCCTGGGCCAGACGGACCGTACCATCACCACCTATACGTCCACAGGCCAGAGCACCCGCTATCCCTTGCTGGAAAAGATCGCCCTCATCTCCGTGGACGAGGACCAGGAAGAGGCTCTCGAGACCCTGGAAAAGGGCGGCTACTTCCTGGACCGTGACCGCCGGGTCGTCATCATCCGCGTCACCTACCGGCAGCACCGCTTCGATGCCAGCAACGTGCAGCAGGACCGCGCCCTGTCCGTGGCCTGGCAGGAGATCCTGCATCCGCTCACCGGCGCGCCCCTGCCCGGCCTGAACATCATCAAGGATACCTCCAACATGTTCCTGCGCCTCAACGACATCGTGCGCGGCGAGTATACCGGCCGCATCGTCTTCAAGCGCACGGAGATCGTGGAGAACACCGATACCGACGAGAAGCGCCTCAAGTTCCTCTACGCCTGGCTTACCAAGCACCAGCGGCGCATGATAGGCTACAGCGACGACTTTTTCGCCAAGGTCAGCCGCGTGCTCAACGGCTATCTTTATTCGCCGGACAATGACGATGCCTTCAGCAACATGCGCGAGCTGCACCGCGAGGTCTGCACCCGCTTCAGCTACATCCAGCAGGCACGGCGCGTCCGCATCCTTGAGGATCTGGCCCAGCGCAAGGCCAAGGTGGGCCGCATGGGCTACCGCCAGATGATGCGCGAGGCCCTCGAACTGCTGACGGACCTGAAATTCGAGATCGTCAACTTTTTCCCGGCACTGGTAGACGGCATCGTGGACAGCGTGGAACGCATCCTTTCCGATGCCTACCTGCGCCGCACCTACATGGAACCTCCCGAGTCCCGGCTGACCAAGGCCGGGCTGGAGATACGCAAGAATTACGGCCGTCTCGTCTCGCTGCAGGACGGCTTCAAGGCCGTGCGCCGCGCGCGGACGGCAAAAGGATCCAACGCATCATGAGTCTGCACCGCTTTTATCTTCCTCCCGAACAATGGGCCCACGATCTCTGGCTGGAAGGCCAGGAAGCCAAGCATCTGGTCCAGGTGCTGCGACTGGCCCCGGGCGAGGAAGTCCTGCTGCTCGACGGCCAGGGCCGCAGCGGCCGTTTCGCCATCGCCGAGACCGCCAAGAAAAAGGCCCGTCTTGTCCTGCAGGAAGAACAGATGGCCCCCGCGCCGGAATCCCGTGCCGTCATGGCGCTGGCCTTCAGCAAGGCCGTGCGCCGCGGCTTCTTCATGGAAAAGGCCGTGGAGCTGGGCGCCCATGCCATCTGGCTCTGGCAGGGCGATCACAGCCAGGGCAAACTGCCTGCCGACGCCGCCGAGTCCTGCCGGGGGCAGCTCATCGCCGGCGCCAAACAGTGCGGCAATCCCTGGCTGCCGCAGGTGGAGGCCCTGACCGGCGGCGTGGACGAACTGGTCCGCCGCGCCGCCACGGCCGACCGCCGCATCCTGCCCTGGGAGATGCAGGACACCGTGAGCATGCTCACGCCCCGGCTGGCCGGACGCCCCGGTACCACCGTGTACGTCATCGGTCCCGAAGGCGGCTTTTCCCAGCGGGAGCTGGACAGCCTGCGGGCGGCGCAGTCCCTTCAGGATACCATGCTTGCCCTTCCTAATGTTGAGGTGTGCTGGAACAGCGTTGTGGAAAGTATTAACGGAGAGGGACGTGTAAATTCAATTACCCTGGTTCATAAAAATGGAGGAACCAAAAGTGAACTTGCGGTACAGGGTGTTTTCATAGCCGTGGGAATCAAGCCTAATTCCGAAAGCTTTATTAATAATATAGCGGCGGATGAGAAGGGCTATCTGATTGCCGGGGAGGACTGTGCAACAAGTATGCCTGGAGTATTCGCGGCCGGGGATATCCGGACGAAGAAGCTGCGCCAGATTGTAACCGCAGTAGCGGACGGAGCCAATGCAGTTGAGGGCATACAGGAATACTTCCTGTAGGAATACTTCCTGCAGACCATATACATTTTTTATTACATTTTAAATATTAAATGTTACGTAATATTTATTTTTGTTAATTTATTCCATAACTAATACGAATATTTCAAAAATTCAAAAAATGTTCACAATTTGAAAAGAAGGGTTTAAACCCTTCTTTTCCTGATTTTATGCGGTTTTAAAGGGATTTTCCTTTTAAAGTCGTTTTTTGTGTAAAGGTTGACAAAGAAAGCCTGCGGTGGTATAGTTAACAACAGATGTAATAATTTCGTAACAAATGTAACAGTTCAACTGATATTTTGGAGGAACTCATGAAATATACACGCGTGAAAGCAGTGACATGTGCACTGACTGCATCGGCAATGTTATTCAGTACAGCAGCAATGCAGACAAGTGCATCCGGTGTATCTTATGAACTTCCGGCAGCTGGTGTTGGCCTTGCTCTGGATGAAGGCAGTTCCCTTGGAAGTGTACAGGAAGCGGCGGATCAAAGTGAAAAGGCTGAACAGACCGTTCAGGCTGCACAGGAATCTTCAGATTTGACTTCTGCTGATATGGAATCGGGAATTACCGGGGTGGGAGAATCTTCAATTGACGCTCAGGTTGACAGCCACATTCAGGAGCAGCAGACAGAAGCTGCAATCGCCAATGGGGTTGGAGTAGCCAGTGTTCTGGATGCCGTAGTGAATCCGGAACCGATAGTTTCTTCTTCTAATACGGCGGCCGGTGATAATACCGCATCAGGCGGACAGGCTGTTGTGCCGACAGATATGTTTGCTGTTGGAGAAGCGGCAGAATTGCCCAAAACGATTGTAGAGCCGATTAATTTGAAGGAAACACAGACAGTTAAAACAGAAACAGAAGAGAAGCCTGCACAGGAAGAAACAGTTCAGGCCGATGATAATAAGCAGGAAAAGGAATCCGAAAAGGAAACAGAGTCTAAGAAGGAATCAGAATCTTCTGCGGAAAGCCTTAAGGAAACAGCTTCCGAGACTTCTTCGGAAACCACATCGGAAACAGCCTCCGGGGCAACGACAGAGACTACTTCCGAAACAACAACCGAGACTGCTTCTGAAACAACAACCGAGACAACAACGGAAACAGTAACAGAGACTGCCGCTGAGACAGAAAGTCCGGCAGGCATGGAGTCTTCCACGGCAGTGGAAACTGCAGCCACCCAGGAAAGCTCTGAAGAGTCTTCCACACAGGCGGCGGAAACGCCTTCCTCAGCAGCATCGGTATCCAATCATGGAAGCGGCAAGGCAGTAGTTGATTATGCGGTTCAGTTTGTTGGCAATCCGTATGTATATGGCGGGACAAGCCTTACGAACGGCGCTGATTGCTCAGGATTTGTTATGAGCGTATATGAGAACTTTGGCGTATCACTTCCTCATTCCTCCACAGCTGACAGAAATGTAGGCGTGGATGTGGGCGGACTTGAAAATGCACAGCCCGGTGATCTTGTATGCTACAGCGGACATGTTGGAATCTATATCGGAGACGGACAGATTGTACACGCGAGTACAGCGAGCACCGGAATTAAGATTTCGGATGCAGATTACAGAACTCCGGTTGCTGTAAGAAGAGTTATCCAGTAATAATCAGAATATTCAGGACGGGATATGAATGTGAATTCATATCCCGTTTTTTAGTACTCCCGGCGGCGCGTGTTTCCACAAAATTGCCGGGAACGTACCGTCTGGAATTATCTGCCGAATGGGCGCTGCTCCCATGTACGGAGCCATTGTACGCCATACTTCGATATCTCTAAAGACTGATAAAATCAGCTAATTGTCAGACACTTTATGAGTTATCTGAAAATGTGCTGATTTTAAGCCGTTTGTAAAATCTGCACAAAAGCTGTTGGATATTGTCGAAAAGGGGTTTTTTTAACCACAAAGTTATCCACATAAAAAAGGCGGTATTCATGGGGCTTAGAGAGTTATGCACGAAGTTATGCACATTATCCACAGTTTGGGAAAGTATTTCACCGCTGTGCGGGAGAACGTATATTGAAACGAATGTTCTGGTAAGTTCCACGAATTTTACAAAATAATTACGAAAATATGTCGCTTTGCATTGACTGAAATAATTATAAATTTTCAGTTAAAATTCTGAAAACATTGCACGTGAGTATGGGGATATGGTATAATCCAGTTAAGGACAAAAGGATATGCCGCAGGAAGTGGACAGGCAGTATTGCCTTTGGGCCTAATATGAAACAGAAGGGATGATCAGCATGAAATTCATTATCAGCGGAAAGAACATCGAAATAACGCAGGGGCTTCGCAGCGCCGTGGAATCGAAGATCGGAAAGCTGGAGAAGTACTTCACCCAGGAAACAGAAGTACTCGTAACGCTGAGCGTTGAAAAAGACAGACAGAAGATAGAGGTAACAATCCCGGTTAAAGGCAGTATTATCAGGTCGGAACAGACAAGCAACGATATGTACGTGTCCATTGACCTGGTTGAAGAGGTAATTGAGAGACAGCTTAAGAAATATAAGAATAAAATCATGGACAAGCATCAGTCCGGCGGCAATTTCCAGCAGGCTTTTATCGAGAAGGATTATCCCGAGGAAGAGGAAGTGCAGATTGTCAGAACCAAGAAGTTTGACATCAAGCCGATGTATCCCGAAGATGCATGCATCCAGATGGAGCTGCTGGGACATAACTTCTTTGTTTTCTTCAATGCGGAAACAGATCAGGTCAACGTGGTATATAAGAGAAAAGGAAATACTTATGGTTTGATTGAACCTGAATATTAAAGGTTAGGCCATATAAGTGTATAAAAGACAGGAAAGCCTCATGAGCGTTAAGCTTGTGGGGCTTTTTTAAATCATATTTTAATAAATGAATCAAGTGTTTTTGCGGCGGCAGGAAGATTACCTGCTGCTTTTTTTGTCTTCTGCTGTTGGGAAAGGTGAAATGTGACAAATGACATATCGCCTGAACAAAAGAGATTAAAATATAATTGTGAAAATGCATAAAAATGATGCTCAAAATAAGTATAAAACAACCAAAACAACGACAAAAAGAAAGGAAAATGAGAGAAGCTATTGACAGCAGAATAATCGTGATATATTATTAGTAAAAATGATGAATAAATTGGTTTGTAAATTATTAATAGACATACTAAAAAACATTTATATGTTTAAAAATTATGCAATAATTACAAATTATACTCTTGTTTGGGTTAAACCAAAAGCGATTTTTGTGAAAAAAGCATATATCAAATTTGAAAATGATATTGTGCAAAATTACTAAAATAACATATCTGATTGAGGCGGGAGAAGAAATTATGAATCGGGAAAATAAAGAAATTGCAGATATTCTTCGAAAAGAAGTCAAACAGCTTCAGTCGGACCGATTGATAAAGCTGGAGTCTGAAAGAAAGCTGGAACAGAGGCTGATGGTAGGACGGCAGAGGATCCGGGAAGTAATAAACCAGCTTGTTTCAGAAGGGATCCTTATCAAGTATGAGGGCAAGGGAACATATATTGCGCCTATTGTTAAAAACAAATATGTCAATCTCATCTGCTCACCGAGCATCAAGCTGAATGACCCTTTCTATAACAGGATGCTGATGGAACTCACCAGCTATTCGGCCAAGAACAGTGTGAATATGATTCCGCTGACATTGGATACTCTGGAAAATGGGGATATGATTTCCCCGGTATTGATGATTGGCAAATTCGAAGAGGACAGCCTGCAGAAGATAAAGAAGATATACCCGCACATTATTTCCTTTGAAAATTATCCGGACCATGATGATTTCGCCCAGATTTACTTTGACCATTTCAAAATCGGAATCAACGCGGCTAAGGTCCTGGCCGGTTACGGACATAAAAAGGTGGTACATATTACCGGGCCGGATACATACGCTTCGGCCCTTTACCGGAAGAACGGCTTTATCCGGGGCTCGAGGAAAAACGGGATCGATTATGTGATTCTGGAAAGCAAGATGAATTTCAGAGGAGGCTACGCACTCGCGGACCAGGTTTCCAACCTCGTTATGATTCGGAAATTCACAGCCGTATTTGCGGCGAACGACTGGATGGCAATCGGGCTGATTCAGGCGCTGAGGACAAAGGGGATAGAAGTCCCGTATCAGGTTTCGGTGCTCAGTGTGGATAATATCCCGCTGGCAAGCCAGTTTGCACCTGCGCTGACCACGTATTCCCTGGATGCGAACATGATGATTGCAGAATGTTTTTCATTGATGGACGCTGCGGAGAGCAGGATGGGAAGCGGGGAAGAAAATAATGTTATGGATGAGCAGAAATTTCATAAGCGGGTCATTCTGCAGCCCATATTAATAACCAGGGATACACTGATAAAACAAGATAATCCTTTTTCGGGAAGGTAACTGATGATGCAAAAGCTTCGGCTTTCGTTAAAAAAGTAGAAAAGAGAGGTAGGAGAATGAAAAAAAGAAAGATGATGGTATTGTTGATGTCCGTCTGTCTTGCGGCGGGGAGCATCGGCTGCGGGGGCCAGGCTCCGGCAGCGGCGCCGCCTTCGGGAGAGCAGCAGACAGCAGAGAGCATGCAGACGGCAGGAACGGAAACGCCGGCGCCGGATAATCTCGTCAGGGGAGGCATTGGAGACGGACAGTATAAAGAATCTCCGCTGGTGCATGAGCAGGTGGAAAAGGGAGAGCTTCCTCCGATTGAAGAACGTCTTCCCAAAGAGCCGGCGGTGGTGGAGGTTGATGAAATCGGCGCATATGGAGGAACCTATGTGGGAGCGGCATTCGGCCCCAGCTCCGGACAGGTTGATACAGAGGGCCTGCGCTTCCAGTCACTTCTGACCATTGAAAAAGATTTAAAGACATTTAAGCCCAATCTGATTCAGTCATATGAGATTAATGAGGACTCCACCCGGTTTACGATCCATTTGAGAGAAGGGATGAAGTGGTCAAACGGCGACGACCTGACTACGGATGACTGGATGTTCTGGTATACGGATATTCTCACCAATACCGATGTTAACCCTTCTGTGGAAGCGGCCTACTGCAGCAACGGCAAACCCATGGTTTATGAGCAGATAGATCCTTATACCCTGGATATCGTTTTTGAGGAGCCGAATCCGGCATTTGAAATCACGATGGCCCGTTATGCCACAAATATAATCCGGACGTTTTTTGCACCCAAGGAATATCTGAAGCAGTGGCATAAAACATATAACCCGGATGCGGATAAGCTGGCAAAAGAGGAAGGCTATGAATCCTGGATCCTCTGCTTTAAGGCTCATCTGGACAATTCCCAGGCACAGACAGACTGTGACGCGCCGGATGTTTATCCCTGGGTTCTCGACAGGATAGATACGAACGGAAATAAATTTTTCGCCCGCAATCCTTACTATCATGTAGTGGATCAGGAAGGCAATCAGCTTCCGTATATTGATGAACAGGAAGCGATGATTGTGCAGGATAAGGATGTACGTGCCCTGAAGCTCATCAGCGGGGAAATCCATGCGGCAGGTGAAAATCCGCTTCCGGTTTCCGATTATACCATGCTGAAGGAGAACGAGGCCAACGGCGATTATCAGGTATTTCTGTTTGAAAATACGAGAGGCTCCGACTGTGCGTTTACTTTCAATATCACGGATAAAAATCCGGATTTAAGAGAGATTTTTACAAACGTGAAGTTTCGTCAGGCCATGAGCTATGCGCTGGACAGGAATACAATCAATGAAACGCTGTATTACGGAAAAGGCACGGTGAGACAGGCAACGGCATCAGCAGACGTTTCCTTCATGAAGGAGGAATTTGAAAATGCATTTATTGAATATGATGTGGATAAAGCCAATGCACTGCTGGATGAATGTGGATATGAATGGAATTCAGCGCATACGGTAAGGACAATGCCCAACGGGCAGGATTTCAATATTGTTTTGGAAACGATTGAGGAATTTGTACCCATGGCGGAAATGGCATGTGAGTATTGGAATGCGGTGGGTGTCAAGGTTACCCTGAAGCAGGTGGAGCGTTCCTATTATCTGGAAAGAGGAGTCGGGAATGAACGTGACATGCAGGCGTTCACCATGGACAGCGTGGGTGAATTTAACCTGAGAGGCGCTGCTTTCAGCCGGCTTCGTCCGGGGAATGCCTATGACGATCTGGAGTTCATGAGAGCATATAAGGATTATTGGGACAGCAACGGAGCCAAGGGAGAACAGCCTCCGGCGGAAATACAGGAAATATACGATGACTGCCTGAAATTCGGAACCATGTCCAATACGGATCCGGAATATGCTGCGCTGGGAGAAAGTATTCTGAAGAGAATCAGTGACCAGTGCTGGTTCATTGGCGTATCGGTTTCACCGCGTCTCGTTATCATCAGCAATCGTCTGGGCAACACTCCTACGGAAGGAACCTTTGCCAACGATTATAACTTCTGGAAGCCTTACCGCGGAGATACATGGTATTTCAAATATTAAGTGAATAGAACGGAATAATTCAGACAGAAAGTATCACAGCTGCAGAACATATGAGACAGACATATGTTTGGTAAATGGCGGGGAGGTACAGACATGTGCCTCCCCGTCACGCGGTTTATATACCGGGACCGGTTTGCTGCCCGGAGGGGAAGAAGGAGGGGTCAAAGATAAATGAAGAAATATATATGTAAAAGATTTATCTATATGATCGTTTTGCTGGCGGTTATGTCAGTGTTTGCGTTTGTGGTTATTCAATTGCCGCCAGGTGATTATCTGACATCATATATTGCTAATCTGCAGCAGCAGATGGGACAGGTGGATGATTCCGTAATCCTCAGCCTGCGCCAGCAGTATGGCCTGGATAAACCTATGTGGCAGCAGTATTTTCTCTGGATGGGAAATATGCTGAAGGGGGATTTCGGCCAGTCATTTCAGTGGAAGCAGCCGGTGGGTACACTGATAGCGACCCGTATGCCGATGACGATCGCACTTTCCGTGATAACGCTGGTTTTCGCTTATGCGCTCGCTATACCGATAGGGATTTATTCGGCAAGGCACCAGTATTCCATCGGAGACTACCTGGCGTCCATACTGGGATTTATCGGCCTTGCGACACCCAGCTTTTTCCTGGCACTGATACTGATGTATTACAGCAACAGATATTTCGGGCTGAGTGTAGGCGGCTTTTATTCGCCGGAATTTCAAAATGCGCCATGGAGCTTTGCACGGCTCTGGGATTTGTGCAAGCACCTTCCCATTCCGGTAATCGTTATCGGCCTGGCAAGTATGGCCAATGTGATCCGTATCCTGAGGGCCACGCTTCTGGATGAGCTGAAAAGGCCTTATGTAGTGGCGGCCCGGGCGAGAGGGCTGAAAGAAAATAAAATGATATATAAATATCCTGTAAGGGTGGCGCTCAATCCCATAATCAGCTCCATCGGCAGTATTCTTCCTTCAATCGTATCCGGCGCAACGGTGACGGCTATTGTCCTGGATATTCCCACGGTAGGTTCCCTCTTGTACAATGCACTGCTCTCCCAGGACATGTATCTGGCGGGTACAAGTGTATTGATGCTTACGGCAATCACCATTGTGGGCACATTTATCTCCGATATTCTATTGGTGGTAGTGGATCCGAGAATACGTCTGCAGTAAATGTGAAGGTTACAGGAAAGGAGGACATATGGCCGTGATTAAGAAAAAAAATACGGATGTTTCCAAAGAGGAAGAAATTTATATGGAAACACAGTGGCAGTTAATGTGGCGGAAATTCAAGAAGCACAAGCTGGCGATGCTGGGAGGGATTATACTGATACTTTTATATACGGTAGGTATTTTCAGCGAATTTTTTGCCACCCAGGATATTGCCAAAAGGAGTACGACAGCTATCAGTATGGCGCCCACGCAGATACATTTTGTGGATGCGGAAGGGAATTTTTCCATACAGCCTTTTGTTTATGGCCTGAAGCAGGAAGAGGATCCCGTGACCTGGAAAAAATATTATGTGGAGGATACGACAGTCAAGCATAAGCTGCGTTTCTTTTACAAGGGGGATTCCTATAAGCTGCTTGGGTTTATTCCCGGAGATATTCACTTTTTCGGAACGCCTGAGCCGGATGTATATTTTCCCTTCGGGACGGATGCTTCCGGCCGTGACCTGTATTCCCGCGTGCTGAGCGCGCTCCGGATTTCCCTGAGCACCGGCCTGGTGGGGGTATTCTTCACCTTTGTGCTGGGCTGCTTATTCGGAGGAATTTCCGGTTTTTACGGAGGGGTTACCGATACGATCATACAGCGTGTCATTGAATTCCTCATGTCCATGCCGAGCATCCCGCTCTGGATGGCGCTTGCGGCAGCATTTCCCACCACATGGTCATCCCTGAAAATCTATTTCGCCATAACGATTATTCTCTCATTGATCGGCTGGACGACCCTGGCAAGAGTGGTGAGAGGAAAGCTTCTGGAGCTGCGCAATGAGGATTTTGTGACCGCGGCGAGGGTTTCCGGGGCGACGGACGGCTATATCATAGTCAAACATCTGCTCCCCTCCTTCAGCAGTTATCTGATCGTCAATGTGACGCTGGCCATACCCAGCATGATTCTGGCGGAAACGTCGCTAAGCTTTCTGGGGATCGGGCTTACGCCTCCTATTGTGAGCCTGGGAGTGCTTCTTCAGGATGCGCAGAGCATCAATACGGTTTCCATGTATCCATGGATGATGATTCCCGGTATTTTTGTAGTCATTTCCGTATTGGCATTTAACTTTGTGGGCGATGGTCTCAGGGACGCGGCAGATCCGTACAAATAGGAAGGGTGTAAAAAGTATGAATGATTACATTTTGCAGGTTGAAAATCTGAAAACCTACTTTAAGCTGGATACCGGTACTCTGAAGGCTGTGGATGACGTCACCTTTTATCTGAAAAGAAATGAGACGATCGGTATCATCGGGGAATCCGGCTGCGGTAAAAGTGTGACCGCCCACTCCATCCTCAGGACGGTGCAGAACCCGGGAAAAGTTTTGGGCGGAAGGATACTGTATGACGACGGGAGCGGGCCGGTGGATCTGGTGACCTG
>OGZI01001946.1_pt1 | contig 18477 bp, 6 predicted proteins | sample 1576711 | NCBI WGS metagenome assembly OGZI01 (sample SAMEA3541482, study PRJEB24748) | human gut metagenome | biome: human gut; feature: human-associated habitat; material: faeces | place: China | collected 2012
CTTCCAGCCGATGGGATGCGTTGGCCAGCAGATAATTATGGTTGCAGATTTGAATGTCCGGCTTCATGGAATCCCGCAGGTACTGCTGATAGCGGCAGTCCAAACGCAAGAAACAATCGCGCGGGCAGGACTGCGGCACACAGATCCGGCAGCGGTCATATCGTGATAGGCCGGGAATGTGGTCTAAGTCGAGAACATTCTCGGCCATGCGTAGGCTGCCTTTCTGCCGCGAACCTTTGGAAATGGCTTTTGCTTGACGCTCTGCAAGGCGGGCATCGCAGACAAAACGCTCTTTTCCCTTGCGTACAACGGCTGTGATGGGTGCGGTAACGATACCTTCGTCCAGCAAGACAGCGGACAGGTCGGGCAGATACTCGTTGAGGATGGCATCCTGCAACGCAACGCTGGAGGTTGAAATTGCCACAGGCATTTTCAGCTGGCTGGGTCTGTGCATCTGCCACAGGATACAAGCTACAAGGTAGGCCAGCGTCTTGCCGATGCCTACGCCTGCTTCGCACAGGGAAATCTCTTTATTATATAAGGTATCCAAAACTTCATGGCAGAGCGCGATTTGTTCCTCGCGCACCGCCATACCGTGCCGGGGCAGAATCTCCCGGAAAATCTGTTCGGCTATGCGGTGGGATTCCGCATAGCCTGTCGGATAGGTTTGCATAGGTTTTACACCTCTGTTTTCCATCCCGTTTAAAGCAAAATGATGGGCAGCAGGTGCTTGGGTTCCTGCTGCCCACGATTTGCCCTAAACGGCAAAAGTAAAATAGTTAGTTGGTATGTGCCATATTTGCCGCCCGCACCCCTGACACCGGGAACATAACAGGCAGGGCGTTGGCACACCCGTTCACTGACTCTGCCACGATCTTACTGATTCCAACCGCAGCGCGGTCACCCCCTCTGACGCTGGAGGTCGCTGGCGTATCATTATGGTCTTTCCCGCCGCAATTCTGGTTTGCCGGACCGCCCGCCGGGCTTGCCGGGAAAGTAACGTACCTGTTATGCTGGGTATTCGGTTGTCAAGGTGCTTAGCGCAGAGATGCAAAAAGCAATATTAGTTATGCGCCATGTTCCCAGATTATTTATATCTTGGGGACATTTTTATGGTATCAGAAGTGCGAAAATTTGTCTGTGAAGAAAACGCCCAACTTTTAATGAAGTTTAGGGCGTTTTCTTCCTATTTTTGGCTTTTACTAAACTTGGCGTTTCTGCCAATGTCTTTAGAATCCTCAGGGCGGTTTCTTGGCCTTCTCTATTGAGCGATTCAAATAAGCGCGAAGCATCATCGGAATTTGAATGACAATCATCTGTCTGAAAAAGTGTATCAACCGGCACATCAAAATAGCTGGCAATACGGTAGAGTACCCCGATTCCCATTTCGCGGGTACCCCTTTCATATTTAGAAACAACACTGGGATCACTCTCTAATTCCAAGGCGAGTGCTATCTGCGATAATCCGTGTTGCTTGCGAAGTTTATAAATATTACCGCCAACTGCGGTAATTATTTTCTCGGTTTCTATTCGCATACAAGAACACTCGCCTCCTTCCATAATCTCAAATCTGATAATAAGATGATAGCATAAAGGCAGTCTACTTGTGGTGATGTTATTAACACACTTGCGTGACGTTTATCACACAATTTAGTAATTAAAAAAGCGACAGCCCCTTTGTTAGTCAAGGGGACTGCCGCGATAAGTTTGTAAAATCAATGATTGAGTAAGAACTAAGTATTAGTGCAGATTATGTGTTTTAACGTAGTTTATAAGATTGTTTGCCGTGTTAGCAATCGTTTGACGAATCATTTGTTGGTCGTTTGGTGGAAGTTCTTTCAATTGCTGACTTATCTTCGTAAATAACGCATCAGGTTCTGCAGGGCAAGTATCTACCAAATCACACGGAGATACTTCTAATGCTTTTGCAAGCTGATCCAGCCGGTCTATACGCATAACTTGTGTACCGTTTTCGTACTTAGAGATGACAGCACGGTCAATTTTGGTCCGTCCTGCGAGATCATCCTGTGATAGTCCTTTTTGAATACGGAACTTTAAAATATTTTGACCTACAGCATATATAAAGCTTTGAGGGTCTATTCGGGCCATGCTGACACCTCCTTTCCTTGGCTTAAAGCAAAAAGCCGAAGCAGCTAGTGTAGGTAACTACATACCAATCTAGCTGCTCCGGCCTCTATGTTTATCAAAGAAAAGAGGAATAAATCGGCTTTTTTCCGACTCGTATGCTGCCGAAAGAGTACACAATCCTTACACAGAAAAAACAATATTAACCTAACGGAGCACACTGATGATGTACACTCCGCGCCAGGACTATTATACGTTCTTTTATGTAAGGCAAAGACAACTCTACAACAGCTCTTCTACAATCTGATTATTGGGATAAACCCTAACTCCTTTTATTTTTACAGTAACGGCTGTACCCTATCGGACAGCAAAAACGCCTTTTGCAATAAGGGTAACAACAAAAGCCGCTCAGATTGCGGACATTTTGACCTCCTTTATATTTATTTAGAATGTCAGAACCTCAGAAATTTTTGCATTTCTCTTCTAATATTTAACATATTAATTATAACGGATATTCGACAAAATGTAAAGAAAACATCGTCAGCTTTTTGAGAAATAGCGCATTATATATATTTCTACCCTTACTTTTGTGCATCTTATACAGTGGATTCAAAGGTGTTCAACGTCTCACAACAAGTGTAATTCAATTTGAGCTAATAACAAAAACTCTTTCAGTAGACCATTCTGGTTATCTTTACATATCTAGTTTATCTAATTTCCTGCTCAAGTTCATCAAAAATTCGACAAGAGAAAAAATCTCCCAAAGTGATATCTAAGCCATCACAGAGCTTTTTTATTGTAGTGATGGAAATTTGGCGCCTCGAAGAGTCAAGCATACTGTAGACTGTAGACGGAGTAACCCCAGCGCGGTTGGCCAGTTCATTGGGTCGGATTCCGCGTTGGTTACATAGTTGCTGAAATCTTGCGGCGACAGCGTCTTTTACTGTCATAGCGAAAAAATCACCCCGCTACGATAGTACAAAAATCTATGCAGATGCGTATACGCACTTGCGTATATCCAAAGAAAGTGCTATACTCAATATATATAGGAGTACATATTTTACAAACAAGTGGAATGTGTCCATTATTACAACTCTAGGGAATTGATTGTATGGGAATCAGCTTAGTCGGAAAAAAAAAGCTCCGCTTTTTACGATGTCTCTTGTTTGCTTCTGTTTTTGCTTTCGTGCTAGTAATGAATGCAAAAGCAGAAAAAACAAGACGCACAGATTTATCTATAAAATTACCAGATACTATTGAAAACGGAACACCTTTTAATGTGACAGTCGAAGTGGATGCGGATTTGCCAGTGGCAATGGCACAGTTTGAAGTGATTTATGACGAAACACATTTACAACTTGTAAACATTGAAACGGGAACTTTCCTTGTGGGCGGCCCGACGGTGAATGGTGAGATACCGGGGCATATCTTTTTTGTGTGGGAAAGTCTTGCGCCGGTAGAAAGTGCAGGAGACTGGCTTGTATGCACCTTCATATCAAATACGAATGAAACACCTTCAGTTGATGTTGAGAAAAATGACGATTTGATTTTTGGAAGTCCAGATTTGGAAATGATGGAGGTGAATGTGAGCAAAGAACTCATAAGTTCAACAGAACAACGCCAAAATGATGAAGATAATCAAGAAGGAACAAACAACGGTATAAATCTAAAGAAAAACAAACAAAAGATAACCGCAGGAACCGAAGCGACGCTGCTTGTTGAGGATAACAATTCTGAAAATCTTCTATGGGAGACAAGCAATGCGGCAGTAGCGACAGTCTCTGGTGGAAAGATAGAAGCGCATCAGAATGGAACAGCAGTGATTACCGTAACAAATGAAGATGGGACAAAAAGTGCTACATGTATTGTGACGGTTGAAAACGATGCGCAAGACTATTCTGCGGAATCTGCAGCACCCGATCAGGAAAAAATAGAGCAGAATAGCATAGTGCAGGTATCGGAAAATAACAACGCGATATTATATAGAGTGGGTTTTGCTGGCATAGCGCTGGTTCTGCTGACTTTCTTTATTCTGGCATATTTGCTTTTACATAAGAAAAAATAGAACAGGAGTATGAAATTATGCGTAGTGTGAGTAGGCGGCTGATAGACAGAGTGCTCGGGATGTTGTTGTCTCTTTCTCTGTTGCTGAACATGTTTCCGGTAGTGACCGTGTATGCAGATGATACAGAGCCGACGGTCTACTTTGAGGTACTGGATGAGGATGGAAATGAACTGAATGCAAATTCGTCTGTGAAAAAAGATGATGTGATTCAGCTCAATATGTACCTTGCATCTGGAACGGGTGCGTCTATGATGGAGTTTCTGGTATCTTATGACAACGATTTGGTAGAGAATATTAACCAATATGTCAGTGGTGCTCAGGGAGCCCATCAATACAAAGAGTGCCTGACGGGAGCAATTTTTAGCGGTGCGACAACGAATCCGCAGTTTAAAGATGGCGGCACACGCTATATCAAATTTATGCATGAGCAGTTAGATCCAATCGAGCAAGGTGGATTGATCGGTACATATAAGTTTAAAGTCTTGTCTGCGCGTGGCGGAACAATTTCCTTCAATGTAGAAAAAGATCGTGATGACTTTGTTTTCTATGATTCAAATTTGGAACCGTTGCCTTTTACACAAAAGTCAACTTCGGTCAATGTTGTAGATAGCCGTCAGGATCTTGCAGATGCGGTTGTTGAATTGGGTCAGAGCGAGTATACCTATTCGGGAAAAGCAATTGAGCCTACAGTAACGGCTGTTAAAGTCAACGGAACAATCGTATCTGCGGATGAATATGACGTTGTGTATAACAATAACGTGAATGCAGGCGATAGTGCTGAGTATACGATTACTGCAAAAGATTCCAGTGACAACTATTACGGCAGCTATATTGGAAAGTTTATAATTGCACCTAAGTCTGGTGCCGATTGCGCTGTTGAGTCAAGCGATATTGCTTATACAGGAAATCCAGGCAATCCTGTTGTCAGTGTTAAGGATGGAGGCAAAGTCCTTTCGGAAGGAGTCGACTATGTAGTCGAGGCGCCAGCAACAGAAACTGGAAATCAAAAGGCAACTATCCGCTTCCAAGGCAACTATACTGGCGAGAAGAATGCTGATTATAAGATCCTGCCGATTGCACAAACAGATGACCTTACTATTGTTGGCATCCCAGCGGGGGGTGTTACCTATACGGAAAGTGGCACTTTGCAGCTTAATGTTTCTGGTGGCAATGGTACGGGTACGGTTTCTTGGAGCAGCAGCAATGAAAATGTGGCTATGATTGATGAAACTGGCAAGATTACTATTATGGGTGCAGGCCAGACGGAAATCACGGCAACCAAGGCAAAAGATAACAACTATAATACGGAAGTCTCTGCAACGGCTGCTTTGACAGTGAATAAGGCAAAAGGTGTAGCTACTGTTGAAATTGAGAACTGGATTTACGGACAGGCCGCAAAAACACCTGTAGCCAAGAGTGAGACGAATGCCGGTACTGCGAAAATTGTTTATAAAATGAAAGGCGCTGATGACAGTACCTATACGGAAAATGTTCCGGCAAATGCAGGAAATTATACCGTCAAGGCAATCTTCCCGGCAACGGATAACTATGAAATGGTGGAGACTACAGCAGATTTCACGATTGAAAAGGCTGTAGTAGATATTTCCTCCATCGCGTGGAATGTAGGCGCACCTAAGACGTATACCGGTAAAGAACAGAGCGTTTCGCTTACGGGGCTGCCAGAAGACTTGGTAAGTGCAGAACTGACGGGCGATAAAGCCGTGGATGCGGGACAATATGAAGCCAAGGCTGAGCTTTCCTTAAAAGACGCTGATAACTATACCCTTAGTGCTACCAGCGTGTCTGCTAAGTGGGAAATTCAGCCCGCAGCAGTTACGATTAAAGCTGACAACAAAACGGTTCGAATCAATACGAAAGCACCGGAGTTTACATATACAGTTACGGGCTTGTTGAACGGCGACGAACTCACGAAAGAACCTACGGCAACTTGCAATGCGGATATTACCGCAGCAGGCAACTATTCAATCACATTTGCCGGTGCATCCGCAGGCAATAACTATACGATTCGCTATGAAGCTGGCACACTGTATGTAGTTGAAAAGGAGCCGCAGAGTATTGCCTTTGATGAAACCGAAAAGACGATGGTTTATGGTAGCGAAGATTTCGCGGTAAAGGCCAAGCACGATCAAGGCGATGGCGAGGTCACTTATAGCAGCAGCGATTCTGATGTTGCTGTTGTTGATCCGAAGACCGGTACTGTAACAATTATTGGCGCAGGAACGGTAGTTGTTACCGCCACTGCGGCGGCAACCACAGATTATGCTGAGGCGTCTGCGCGTTATACACTTACGGTGACGCCCAAGGCGGTAAATCCGAGTATCGTAATTAGCACTGATGCAATTATTTATGATGGTACCGAAAAGAAGCCGGTGGTTACTGTAAAAGTCGGTGATACTACTTTTAACGCGGATTCTTATGATGTAGCGTATGCGAATAATATCAATGCTGGTAAGGCAACTGTTACTGTTACAATGAAAGGGAACTATTCCGGTCAAGAAAAAGCCGAGTTCACCATTGAGCCTGCTGCGATTAATGTGTCTGCAATTACGTGGAAGATCCCTGAAAACGCGGTTTACAATGCGCAGCCTTACAAGGCAGAAGTAGTAAATATTCCTGAGCATGTTGTAGTGAAAGAACTGACTGGCAACGAAGCAACAAACGCAGGTAAGTATACGGCTAAAGCGATTTTGGAAGCAGACAACAGTAACTACACGCTTGTTGGCAGCTACCAAGATACACAGGATTGGATAATTGGAAAAGCCAAAGCCTCCGTTACAGCATTGGATCGCACAATCCGTGTAGGTGCTGCTGTTCCGGACTTCAATAAACCGCAGATGAATGTGGATTATAAGGTTGAAGGGCTTTATGGCGATGACGTGATTGATGACATTACAATGCGTGTTGAGAATGCATCGACAGCCGAAGAAAACGAGTACCCGATTCTTATCAGCGGCCCAGAAAGCAACGGCAACTATACAATTGCCTATGCGAATGCCACACTGAAAGTCGTTAATAAACTGGTTTCTGAAATCAAGTTTGATACTGCTATCGAGAAGACTTACGGCGATGAAGATTTCACGCTGACGGCTTCGACTACGAGTGATGGCGATATTACTTATACCAGCAGCGATGCGAATGTGGTTAAGGTAGACAGTGCAACAGGCGTTGTTACAATTGTTGGTGCGGGCAATGCAGTTATTACGGCAAATGTAGGCGAAACAGCAGATTATGCAGCAGGTTCTGCAAACTGCACAGTTGTGGTGGCCAAGAAAACTGTAACACCGGAAATTGAGGTTGCAGATTGCACATACAATGGTGAACCGCAGGAGCCGACCCTTGTTGTAAAGGCTGATGGCAAGGAAATGACAGCGTACAGTGCAGTGTACAGCGATAACACAAACGCAGGTACGGCAGAAGTCCGCATTGAACTCACGGATAAAAACTATGCAGGTACGGCAACGAAACAGTTTGCTATCCAGCCGAAAAATCTGACTGGAAAAGCAGCAGTTTCTAAGATTGATGTTCAAACATACAACGGCAGTGAACGCAAACCGACATTCACCGTTACGGATAGCGATGTAGCTTTGGTTGAGGGCAAGGACTATACAGCGACCTATGCCAACAATAAAGACGCTGGAACGGCAACGATTACGATTGAGTTCAAAGGAAACTATACTGGCAGTGCAACGACAAATTTTGAGATTGAGCCAGCAGATGCAAGTAAGGCTTCCATTGCGGCAATTGAAGATCAGACCTATACAGGCGTTGAGATTACTCCCAGCTTAAAGGTTGCGTTGGATGAAAAATTGCTGATTGAAGGTAAGGACTATACCATTTCGTGCAGTGACAATAAGGATGTTGGAACAGCTCACGTTGCAATTACTTTTGTAGGCAACTATAAGGGAACGGCAGAGACTATGTTTACCATCAAGGCCAAGGATATTTCGGAAACTGTAAAAGTTGAAGAAATCGTTGACCAGACATACACGGGAAATCCGATTCTGCCGAAGCTGACGGTTAAAGACGGTGACTTTGTACTGGAAGAGAACAAAGATTACGCGGTTGCTTACGAGAAGAATGTTAATGTAGCTGAATCCCCTGCCGTTGGTAAGATTGCCTTTATTGGTAACTACGCTGGCAACGCAGAAGTTTCGTTTAAAATTGTACCCGCAACGCTGAACATTGAAAACCTGACTACAGTCTGGAATCAGCCAATTTATCAGATTATCACAAATGAGCAGGATGTAGCAGACAGTCTGCGTGCAGATGTTACCTTTAACGGTGAGAAAATCAAGGGCACGTTTGCATGGGTAAAAGACACGGATTTTGTGTCGAGCCAGAGTGATTACACATGGGTCTTTACCCCGGCAGAAGAATACAAAGGTAACTTTGCAGCAACTACAGGAACAATCAAGCTCTCTATAATTTATGCAGAAAAGCTCTCTGAACAGCAGGTTGTGACTATTAACGAAAATGTTGCGACTGTGCCGAACGGTCTTACTTATGCAGATGTTGCAGCAATGAAAGCGGCCATGATGAGCAAAATGAGTGGCGCAACTGATGCAAACACGAAACTGTACGATGTGAAACTGTGGATTGTAGCAAATGGCCAGTGGGTAGAAGTGAGTGCAGAAGCATTCCCGAAGGACGGTCTGACATTTGTGATTCCCTACCCGGCATCTACAAATGGTAACGACTTCAACTTTACTGCATCGCACATCTTCACCAAGGCTATGAATGGTCATACAGTTGGAGAAATCGAGACAGCAGGCACAGAGAAAAAGAATGACGGTATCAGCGTAAAGGTAAACGGCCTTTCCCCTGTGGCCATCAGTTGGAACAAAATTCAGAATGCGTCCGGTGATAATAGTAATGCGGCATCCGGAAACGAAAACAATATTTCTTCTTCGTCGAACAGTAATACACAGGTGACGAAGGAAGAAACGAAACAGACCGTAAAGGCGTCTGTAATTCCGCAGACAAGTGACAACAGCCACCCTGCATTGCTTGTTGTGATTTGCCTTGCTGCTGGGCTGGGCTTGGCAATTACAGTCTTGAAAAAGCGTAAAAGCGATATGAAATAAGCACTGAGCCCACGGTGCCTCCCATTGCATATACAGTGGGGGGCACCTTTTTGCTTGTATGAGGAAGTAAAAGGAGGAGAATCATGGTAAAAAGGTTGACAAGTCTTTTTATCGCAATTTGCCTGACAGGAAGTTTGTTGTTGCCTGTTTATGCAGAGGAAATCGAAAAAGTCGTTGACCATGAAGTGGCAAACGAAAATATCGCAACAGTGGAAACAGCCGCAAATGAAACGGCGGACTATAATGTGCAATCAGAAGAAAATGAGAATCTAGCTCCTGCGGAGAGCATCTCACTTTTTCAAAATAATCAAGTCCAATCAACAGATGATTCCAGTAAAATGTCTGTAAGGAAAGATAGAAATGTACTTTCTATTACGGATGGAAATGTAGCAGTTATTGATGAAAATAATAATCTATATGTTTGGGGAAAAACTATTGGTGAATCCACACCTAAACAGGTTCTCTCTGATGTTGTTTCGGTGACGCTTGGTGATTGTAATGGTGCGGCAATTGATGTAAACGGCACGCTTTATACATGGGGCGATAACAGAAATGGTCAGCTTGGAAACGGAAATACGACAACAACGATTGAACCGCAAAAAGTAATGGATGATGTTAGCTCGGTTCGTATCGGAGGATCGGGCGTCTATAGCTATATGGCAGCCGTAACAACGGAAGGCGTACTCTATACATGGGGATATGGCATGTACGGTGGGCTTGGTGATGGGGCCAAAAAGAAGCATAGAAGTTCCCCGTACAAAGTTATGGAAAATGTAGTAGAGGTAGAATGCTCAAAAAGCAGCAATGGTGCGGCGATAAGTAATACTGGGGATTTGTATATGTGGGGCCAAAATCCTTATGGAGAGCTTGGCACGGGAGATACAACAGAGCACTACTATCCGACAAAGGTAATGACAGACGTCACGGCAGTTAGCCTAGGCGATGCGACCACAGGAGCAATCCGAAAAGGTGGAATACTGTATACATGGGGATTCAATCTGTTTGGAAATGCTGGCTGGGGAACAGAGCAACATCATTACACATCACCGGAACTACTGATGACAGGAATTCGAGATGTCAAATTTTATGCTGGAAATGGTTCAGCATTAGGGAAAGACGGAACACTTTATATGTGGGGGCGCAACTCTGACGGTGCTCTTGGTATGGGTAAAGATTCTTATGTGGAAGGGATTACTCGTGTTGTTGGTGAAGTAAAATCTTTTGGAGGAAACAGTTTAGGTGAAAATTCATGGGCCAGATCTTTTGCGATAACAAAAGATAATGACTTGCTAACGTGGGGATATAATAAAGACGGTGGTATCGGCAACGGGAAGACTGAAACGCAAAGAACGCCTATTGTAGTGCTAGAGGATGCTGTCTATGCAAGTTTTAGTGAAAATGAGGCCGCAGCGATTGCATCAGACGGTTCGTTGTATTTGTGGGGAAGAAATTATAACCAAACAATTTCTGAGGATTCGACTGTGACGGTTGTTACATCCCCAACAAAAGTATTTGACCATGTTAAAACTCCATTTGAGATAGAAGATGAACAAACAAATTATAGTGTTACGGAAGATGCATATTATCAGACGAGCAAACAAAGAATGTTTCGAATCGCATCAGATGAAGATGGAATTGACAGGCCGGCAGGATTTAAAGTGACTGTTGATAGGATGGAATTCACATCAGGGAAAAAGATTTGCTACACAGTAGATGATGTAAAAACTGCGGTGAATGAAGACTACACCGGAAATATCACAATATCAAAGGAGGGATACTATACATGTGAAATTCCTGCTGAGTATACAGGAGACTACAATATGGTAGTTATGCAACCGGAAACAGTTACAAATCCGTTTGTACAAATGCTGTTGCTTAATAAGAGTCAGGGTAAATACAAATCGTATGAAAATTTGATTTTTAAGTACAACGGAAGTCAAGTTGCTTATGAACTGGCGGCAGATGGAAGCAACGCCGAGGACATAGTTGAGCTATATCCCGTTATCAACTGGAACGGACATGGTGACGGCCAAATTTGGCTTCAGCAGGACTATGATGGTGCCAATAAGGTTGAATTGACGAATAACACCATGAATACCATTCGGTGGAAAGATTGTGCATTCACGGCAGGTGATACAGTTTTTCTATATACAAAAGCTGCGGACGGAACAATAACAAAAACAGCCACAACATTCAAGATTTGTGCAAACATATCAAACACAGTTTCGTTGGATTTGGGCTCAGGAGAGACCGTAAATTTGAGTGAGGCTGAGAATGAAAATTTAACTTTCCTTCAAGATCTGTCTCTGAAAATTGACTTTAATGAGATGAGCGAAGATAAAATTCCGATAACAATAGAAATCAAAAACGATGGAACCGTGGAGGCTGTATTTGGCATCACTTTTAATAAGACGTCTGATAAAGCTACAGCAATAGGCACTCTTAAGGACGCATTATCAAGAATGAATGACAGCGACGGTGAGAAAAAAAGTAAGGAAATAGAAAAAGCTCTAAAAGAAATGACTCGTCATGGAGTCATTTTGCCGCATTATTCGCAGGTAGGAATTAAATCCAAAGCTCAAATAATTGGATATGCTACTGGGGAGATAGTCCAAAAAGATGGACAACCCACAATCGAAAACACCATACGTTTAAAAGAATGTCGAGCGGCAATCCATGCGGAAGGAAGCGCAGACTGGGTTACTAGTTTTGCATTTTCGGTGGGGACTATACCAGTACCGGGATACATTAAGCCGAAATTAAAAGCTGAATTGAATCAGACGCTTACAGGCGAATGGGATGATGTGAAGAAAAAGCTAATACCGCAAGATGGGCAGGAAATAGAAGGGAAAATTGCTATTTCGGCTGAAATAGCCGCAGGATGGGATGGATACTTTTCCGTTGGAGCAGCCGGAAAAGGGACTCTAAAGTTGGAAAGCGTTATTCCGGATACATTTAATGAGTCTGAATTTAGTATCAAGGCAGAACTGAAAGCTAAGGGTCAGCTTGTTGGACTTTCTGGCGAATGGACAATATCTGAAACACCAGAGATGATTTTCTGGAAAGGCGGAGAGTTTGTTTGGGAAAACGGCTCAAGCGAGGAAACGACATTAAATTTTGTCCCCAATCTTCAAATGGCATCGCTGCGAATGGTAGCCACGGGCAATACACTTGCTGTCGGAGTAAACGGCTATGTGGCACCAGCTCTTGCCAGAATGCCTGACGGGCGGCTGCTGGCTGTATGGCAGGCTGATGTTGCCGGGAGAAAGGCTGTTGATAAGAGCGGCATTTACTACAGCATCTGCACAGATGGAACATGGAGCGACGCAGTTCTTGTCTGCGATGATGGAACCAACAGCTTTGCACCGTGGATTTATACTGACGGAACAGACATAGCAATCATTTGGCAGCATTACCAAACAAAATTCGATACTGACGACCTACCGGATTACGACACACTGTCACAACAGATTCAAACTGTTGGGGCAATTTACGATGCTGAAAGCGGTATATGGAATACGCCGGTAGAATTGGACGAAGCCTGGAAATATCCCACAGTTACGTTGCCGGAGGATTACGATGAAGAAAACCTGCCGGCAACCTCCGGCACACGTCAAGTTTTAAACAATGGTGCAACGCGCGTAATCCTCTATACAGCGCAAGACGAAAATGAAGCCGAGCAGGTATATGGTTTGTTTGATGATGGCTATGGCTGGGGCGAAGCGGTTCAGCTGACGGATGTTGCGGCCGGAGTCAATGGCTTTAATGCTATATTGAACGACAGTGAACTGCAAATCCTGTATACCAGTGGCGACTATGCGAATTCCGAATTGATGCTGTATACTGCAGAGATGAAAACCGATCTGGAAGTTGATAGTGTAAGCTATGTTCAGCAGACATTTACAGGCAACAATGATTTGTCTCTGATGGTTACGGTAAAAAATACAGGCGCAATTACTTCAAACGGCGTACATGTGCGCGTGCTGAACGGAAGTCAAGAACTCCACAGCGAGGACATAGGTTTGCGCTTCCTGCCGGGCGAGACGGACACTATGTATGCTAATTGTCCGATGCCAGAGAAAATCCCTTATGAGCAGCTTACTGTAGAAGTGACGCCCCTTGATACCGTAGATGCGGATTTGACGAACAACACAGGTGTTTGCGTGCTGAAAAGAACGGATATTTCGATTGAACATTTTGAAGCCGGCTATGTATATGGCAATACAGAAATGCTTTTACAGGTTGTGAACCGAGGGCAGGTTGCTACGGCGGCGACAACGGCGCACATCCATAAGGAAACTGCGGATGGCGAAGAAATCGGAACAATCGAAGTTCCGGCCCTTTCTGTAGGGGAAGCGGTTTATCTGCAAGCGGAAATCACAACGGCTGATCCGGATGATATGCTGTATGTTGAGATTCCTGAAATGGAAGATGAAAACCTTATTGGAAATAACAGCGATCAGGCTATTGTTTTGATGCAGGAAAATCAAGAATTGCCGGATGAAACACTGGTTGTGGGCTCTATTTTGACAAGCGATACACCCAAGGTAAGGCTCTATCCGGAAAATACAAGCAATGCGGATATTACTGCTGACATGCAAAAAGATTCGAGCGTAATTGCTGTTTCTGCGAACATTCAGGTCACAGAAAGTGATGTGTCGAGTACATCCAAAGTGTACAACTATACAATAAGTGATATCCAACCCGGCACATACAAGCTGGCCGTGTCGTGCGGAAATCAAACCGGTAAAATTGAAACTATCACGATTGGTGATCGCGTGCAATTGCATGATATTCAACTGTATACATTAGGTGATGTAAACAATGACGGAAGAGTCAATGTTGTTGATGCTTACCTGATTCGTTGTCATGCGGCACAGTTGAAAACATTGGATGGCACCCAGCAATTGGCAGCAGATGTGAACCGCGATGGAAGAATCAATGTTGTTGATGCCTATCTGGTTCGCTGCTATGCTGCGCAGTTGATTAAGGAGTTCCCCGCAGCATAATTTGAGTTAGACTTGATATAGTAAGGCACTACCCACGGGGCCTCCCATCATCAGTAGAGTGGGAGGCTCCATTTTGTTTTTGCGAAAAGAAAGGAAAAAAGGGTAATGAAAAGGATTATCAGCTTTTTGCTGGCGCTGAGTATGACGGTTCAACTGTCCATGATGGCCGGAGCGGAGGTTGTCTCGTCAGATATTGATGATAGCGTAGCGCAATCGAGCATACAGGAAGATGAAAAGAATGTCAGCGATTCGCCTGTCGATGTGGTGCTTGATGATTCGAAATCTGTGGAGGAAAATGGCGGTGAAACACAGTCCCGACAAGATGACGAAAGCAAAAAAGAAAATGTACAACTGTCAGCCGAAGAGTTGTTAACAGACATGGAAGAAAATCCGGAGCCACAAAAAGAAAATGCGGTGGTTTTGCAAACAGAAACTCTTTTTGAGTATACGGTAAACAAGTCGAGCCAAACCGTAACAATTACCAAGTACAATGGAAATGAAACATCTGTAATGGTTCCTGATACTCTGGATGGGTACTCTGTGACGGCAATTGGAGATTCTGCGTTTAATAAAAACAGTACAATTACCGAAGTGATTTTATCGGATGGGATTACCGAAATTGGAAACTATGCATTCCGAAATTGCGAAAATCTGGTAAATATAGACCTGCCAAAGAATTTGGTGAAAATCGGCTATAACGTATTCCAAAATGATAACAAAATTACAACACTGACGATTCCGGCAACGTTACAAACAGCAAGTGCATACTTTAATGGAGTTGGTGGGTTCAATGGTCCGTTTGTGGGGATGGAAGGGCTGAAAACGATTGTGTTTGAAGCTGGGAGAACACAGATTCCAGATTGTCTTTTTGCAGGATGCAGTGGACTTGAGTCTATTGCGTTGCCAGAAACAATAACGGAGATTGGATCTTCGGCATTTCGGGAGTGTAAGAAACTCGCGTCTGTTGAGTTGCCCGAAAGCGTCAAAAAAATTGGAGATACCGCTTTTGGCGGCGATGTGGCGCTCAAGGAAGTAACTTTGCCAGATAGCATTACCGAAATTGGTAACTATGCATTCCGAAATTGCGAAAATTTGGTAAATATAGACCTGCCAAAGAATTTGGTGAAAATCGGCTATAACGTATTCCAAAATGATAACAAAATTACAACACTGACGATTCCGGCAACGTTACAAACAGCAAGTGCATACTTTAATGGAGTTGGTGGGTTCAATGGTCCGTTTGTGGGGATGGAAGGGCTGAAAACGATTGTGTTTGAAGCTGGGAGAACACAGATTCCAGATTGTCTTTTTGCAGGATGCAGTGGGCTTGAATCTATTGTATTACCAAATACAATCACAAAAATTGGGAATAGTGCATTTAGAGAGTGCAGCAACCTAAGCGATGTAGCTATTGCAGCTGGACAAGCTCAGTTTGGTGATAATATATTTGAAAATTCACAAAATGTAAAACTATACGGAAGTGCTTCCTCCAATACAGCGCTCTATGCAATGGAGAACAAAGTACCCTTTGAAATTGCAGGCGAATTTCAAGATGATGAAAGTTATATTCTGGATAGGAGTGGTACGAATTATTTTACTGACACAAATAACATTACGGCCAACGGTTATGTAACCGTAAATGTCAATTATGCAATTAAGCCTACATGGCAGGGAAAGATTGATAAAAGCAATATTTGTGTCTTGCTGCCAGATGGGGCAGAGTTGATTGACAGTACGGTTAAGATGGACGACCCGGAGGCAAGCTACGATGAAAATGGTTCAGTCATAACATTTACAACGAATAAACAATCTGGTAATTTTAAATTTTCCGTTAAAGCTGCAAGTACAGCAGGATTCACGAGTGTTGCCTACATTACATACCGAAAAAATAAGGCAAACTATCGGGAAGTTATTGGTGTTAGTAATGAAACTATCCCAGCCTTGACGATGGATTTGCCGCAGAATTTTTCGGGAAACTCTTTTAAAGTATCCGGTCTTGCTCCATCGTCTACTACGGTAAATCTGTCTGTTGATGGAACATTGATAAAGACCGTGACCGCATCTAAAGCAGGTAACTGGGAGGCAGAACTATCGATTGAAAATCCGGAAGAATACCGCAGTTACGCTGTATGTGCTGAAGGAACGGTAAATGGTGAGAAAGTTGATGCTCAACAATTGATCAGTTATTACAGCATGGAGCCGGAAGTGACGGGACTGGTATTCCAATACAGCACGACATCCAAGACTAAAACTTACGACATACTTGGTAACGATGGAGTTATTCCGACAATTACTTATTACCCTGCGCGTAAAATGAAGTTTACGGCAACAGTTTCAAATGCGGAGGAAATCGAAAAATTCTATATTACCAGCACACGGAATGGCGTGAAGAAGTATCTTGAAGCAACATATAATGCAGATACTAATGAATTTGTTGCAGAAGGAACATTCAGAGAGGATGATAAAGATTATGTGCCGGGGAAAATTAGCTACGAGTACACTGTAAAACGCCCAGAAGTGCAAGTAACGGAGCAAGTGAATTGGAACGAATTTCAAAATAAGGTCGGAGTTACTTCTGAACAAGCTGTAACAGTGTTGAAAAATACGGCCACAACGTACCAAGCGGCAGTAGATCTTTCGGGGTTTAGTGAGGCGCTTGCCAATACAGTTGTGGATACAATGATTGAAGTAATCGACGACCAAAACGGAACTGACCTCTCTGGCTGGATAAAAAAATATGAGAAAGGCATTGAAATTGTCAAAAAGATTGATGGGCTAGTTAATGGTAAAGACGGTAAGACGTATGAGACTGTTCTTGCTGAGGTAGACGATGGAACGCTTCTCATGGTGGCTAAAGAGGTTGGCGGAAGCAAAATAACCAAAATGGTGCTTGAAAGCAAATACAAGGATGCTACAGATGGCGGTTTGCAATTTGACCAAATATCATCAGCCCTCAGCGGTGCAAACATTGTTTTAGGAGCGGCTTACAACAAGTACAAAATTGATGGAGAAGTAGCTGATATTCGTGCAGAGATACTTCGAAATGATGCAAATTTGTCGGAAGCGGAAATTGATGCGGCGCTCAAGAAATTAGATGATTATGCAACAGATAAAATGACTTTTGGCTTAATGATGACAGTTTTGCCATTAGCGGTCGGAACTGTTGCAGGAATAGGAATCAGTGCGCCTGCAATCTTGTTTTCAGCGATGCTTGGGATGATATCGAGTAGTTCTGACTTTTTCTGGGATATGCGTGTAAATCAAATTAAAGGAAAAAGTTACAAAATGAAGTGGATTGTTGATCCGAGTGGTTATGTGTATGACAACGAGACACAGGAACGCTTGGAGGATGTAACAGTTACTGCATATTGGATTCCCTATGATGAAAGTGATGCGTTCTGGAATAATAAGCCTGATTCAGATGATTATGGTGAGTTGTGGAATGCCGCTGAGTATAATCAAGAGAATCCGATGAAGACGGACGATGAAGGAAATTATGCATGGAATGTACCGGAAGGATGGTGGCGTGTAAAATACGAAAAAGCCGATTACGAGACGGTCTGGAGCGATTGGATGCCGGTTCCTCCGCCACAGACAGAGGTAAATGTAGGAATGAAATTTACAGGTGAGCGTCCATACAAGTTGGGAGATGTGAATGCAGACGGTAAGATCAATGTTGTTGATGCTTACCTGATTCGCTGCCATGCGGCACAGTTGAAAATATTGGATGGCACCCAGCAATTAGCAGCGGATGTGAACCGCGATGGAAGAATTAATGTTGTGGATGCCTATCTGGTTCGCTGCTATGCAGCGCAGCTAATCAACGAATTTCCGGCGGCGTAATAATCATGCGAATGATTAAATAGTACATAAATAAAAGATGCATCTTACTATAAATTGTGGAATACATCTTTTGCTCTTATCACACATAAAAAAACAATTAGCACAGTTGTATTTTACGCGAACAAAATGCTTAGGATGTAACACTAGTTATCGCGCATATCAAAAAAATCAATTGGGTTAATGCGACTCCCACTAAGCCTTGTTTCAAAATGTAGATGATTACCCGTCACCCGCCCGGTGTGACCCACGTAGCCGATGACTTGCCCTGCCTGTACCTGCTGACCGGTGGTGACACAGATGGACGAACAGTGAGCGTACAGCGTTTCCAGCCCGCCGCCGTGGTCGATTTGGATGTAGTAGCCGTAGCTGC
>OGZI01001948.1_pt1 | contig 18468 bp, 12 predicted proteins | sample 1576711 | NCBI WGS metagenome assembly OGZI01 (sample SAMEA3541482, study PRJEB24748) | human gut metagenome | biome: human gut; feature: human-associated habitat; material: faeces | place: China | collected 2012
GGTTTTTGAGAGCAGGGTTGCAAAGTTGGAATAATGGTGATACTATTTGCATAGTTACAGAAGGAGCAGCTCGCCTGGAGTTACTCCTTTTTAAGAATGATGACATAGAGGAGCTTAGAGGATATGAAGGTTGTGGATATGCACTGTGATACGATTTCGGAGCTATTTTACCGCATGGAGGAAGGGAAGGAGCATTCGGTTTGGAAGAATGACTGCCATGTGGATCTGGAGAGGATGGAGAAGGGGGACTACTGTCTCCAGAATTTTGCGATGTTTACGTCGCTGGACAGGTATGAGAAGCCGTTTGAACACTGCATGAAGCTGGTGGACCTATTTTATCAGGAGCTGGAAGAGCATGGTGACCGGATTGGGATTGTGAAAACGTATGAAGATATTGAGGAGAACCGGAGACTGGGGAAAATGTCTGCGCTGCTGACGATCGAGGAAGGCGGCGTCTGCCAGGGAGAAATCGCTTTTTTGAGGAACTTTTACCGGTTGGGAGTGCGGATGATGACGCTTACCTGGAATTTTCGGAATGAGCTGGGCTGGCCGAATATAATCCGGATTGAAGGGGACGAGGCGTATTTTGAACCGGATACGGAGCACGGACTGACGGAGACGGGGATCGAATTTGTCAGGGAGATGGAACGGCTGGGGATGATTATGGATGTGTCCCACCTGTCTGACGCGGGAATTATGGATGTGTTCCGGTATACGAAGAAACCGTTCGTGGCGAGCCACTCCAACGCGAGAACGGTTGCCTCCAATCCAAGAAACTTAACTGATGAGATGCTTAAGACGCTTTCGGAGCGCGGCGGAGTGGCCGGCATCAATTACTGCGCGGACTTTCTGCATGACTGGCAGAGAGATGAACACGCAGTAAGCCGCGTCGATGACATGATTTTACATATGAAGCATATGAAGAAGATCGGCGGAATTCAGTGTATCGGGCTGGGATCGGATTTCGACGGAATCGGAGGGGAACTGGAGATAAAATCCCCGGAAGACTTGCCGGTGCTGGAGCAGGCCATGAGAAGGGCCGGCTTTACGGAATCAGAGATTGAAGCCGTGTTCTTTCGGAATGTACTTCGTGTATACAAAGAAATTCTAAAGTAAGACAAAATTTTACATAGATTTTACATTCCCGTGCATCATACTTTACATAGATTTGATATAGTACTTACATAATCAATCAAATCATTTCATGAAATCCGGGAGGGGACTATGTCAATCACTGATGTACAGATGCTGTTTCAATTTGTCGGGGGACTGGGAATGTTTCTCTATGGCATGAACGCCATGGCGGACGGACTGCAGAAATCTGCGGGACACCGGATGCAGCAGCTGTTGGGAGCATTAACGAAGAACCGCCTGATGGGCGTGATTCTGGGAGCGGGAATCACAGCCATTATTCAGAGCAGTTCCGCCACTACCGTTATGGTGGTCGGCTTTGTAAACGCAGGAATTATCAATCTGTTCCAGGCGACCGGAGTAATCATGGGAGCCAATATCGGAACCACCATCACCAGCTGGATTGTATCCATGAGCGAGTGGGGCGAGGTGTTAAAGCCGGAGTTTTTCGCACCGTTTTTATTCTTTATCGGCGCTTTTCTGGTACTTTTCACAAAGAGCCATAAGAAAAAAGAGGGCGGCGAGATCATGATCGGTTTTGCCCTTCTGTTTATCGGACTTTCCTTTATGTCCTCATCCATTGAGCCATACAGAGACGCGCCTATTTTTGCCCAGGCCTTCCAGACTCTTGGAAAGAACCCGATTTTAGGCGTTTTGACAGGACTTGTAGTGACCGCTATCATCCAGAGCAGTTCTGCGTCTGTGGGAATTCTTCAGACTCTGGCCTTAAACGGAATGGTAAACTGGCAGTCGGCTGTTTTCATTACCCTGGGACAGAATATCGGAACCTGTGTGACGGCTCTTTTATCAGCGGTAGGAGCCAGCAGAACGGCTAAGAGAGCGGCTGTCATCCATCTGCTGTTTAACATTTTTGGAACGATTCTATTTGGAACTGTTATGTTTGTTGTCTTCATGCTCAACCCCGCCTTCGCGGCATCTACAGCGGACAGCGTGGGAATTTCCATTTTCCACACAGTGTTCAATGTGTCCAACACCATCCTGCTGTTCCCGTTTGCGGGAATCCTCGTAAAGACGGCCTGCGCCCTTGTCCGGGACAGCAAAGAGGAAGAGAAGACCGGGGATGTGGAGGGAGATATTCTCCGCCATCTGGACGACCGTATTCTGGAATCTCCGTCCTTTGCCATTGAGACAGTGGAAAAAGAAGTCATCAATATGGGACGTGTGGCAGCGGCCAATTTAAAGATTGCCACGGCGGCTCTGACGGATCGGAACGAATCCTTCTGCCAGGAAGTATTCGATAACGAGAAGAAGCTGAACCACCTGGATACGGAGCTGACTGACTATCTGGTAAAGATTAACAATCTGTCCTTAAACGACAGCCAGCATCTGATTGTAAAAAACCTGTTTTATACTATCGGAGACGTGGAGCGGATTGGCGATCATGCGGAGAACCTGGCAGAGCTGGCCCAGATTAATATCAAAAATAACAGAGAGTTTTCTGAGAGCGGTTTAAACGATCTGAAGAAGATTTCTGAGGCTGCCATTAAATCGGTGGAGTCAGCGATGGAGTGCCGGGAGGACAGGGAGCTTTCCAAGGTCCGTCAGACGGCGCGCTATGAGGAGGAAGTGGACAGCCTGGAGGAGGAGCTGAAGGAGCTTCACATGGAGCGTCTGTCCAACCACGAATGCAATACAAAAAGCGGCGTCATTTTCCTCGATGCTGTCAGCAACTATGAGAGAATCGCAGACCATGCCAGAAATATCGCCGGCTATGTGAAAGAGGAGATAGAATAATGATGAAGCACCTGATCTATGTGACAGAAGACGATGAAAATATCAGAAATCTGATTTGCGTGGCTCTGGAAAGCTTTGGCTATACAACCTGTGCCTTTGAGACAGCCGAGGAGGCTCTGGAAGCAGTGAGGGGGGTGGAGGGAAGCCTCCCCTCCCTCTTTGTGTTTGACTGGATGCTTCCCGGAATAGACGGGATGGCGGCTGTAGCCAAGCTGAAGGCGTCGCCTGACACCAGAAAAATTCCGGTTATGATGCTCACTGCCAAAGACAGCGAGCTGGACGTGGTGGCAGGCCTTGACGGAGGGGCCGACGACTACATGACAAAGCCCTTTGGGATTTTAGAGTTTTCCGCCAGAATCCGAAATCTCTTAAAACGCTTCGGCGAGGAGAAGAAAGAAGACAAGCGTCTTGCAGTGGGAGATATTTCCATTGATCTGGAAAAGCGCGAGGTGAAGAATAAGGGAGAGGCTGTGGAGCTTACCCTGAAGGAGTATGAGCTGCTCTGCTATCTGATGGAAAATACCAACCGGGTCGTGACCAGGGAGGAGCTGTTAGACCGGATCTGGGGCTACGATTATGACGGAGAGACGAGAACGCTGGACATGCATATCAAAACGCTGCGCCAGAAGCTGAAGGAATCAGGGCACAGCATTAAGACAATCCGCGGAGTCGGATACAGGATCAGCTGACAGGAAAGGAAGACAGGGGAACCAGGGAAATGAAAACAGCCATATTCAGAAAATTTATCCAGCTTCTTCTGCTGGCGCTGCTTTTAAACACAGCGATTCTCTACATAGTGACAGGAAGCGTCATTCTGAATAACAGCCGGAATGATATGGTATTTATTCTGGATACCATAGACAGCGCCTTCCACTATGAGGGGGATCTGGAAGCCCAGGCGGAGCGGATTTCCCAGTCTGCGAATTTAAATGAAAGCCGCCTTACCATCATAGATCCAAACGGAGTGGTCCGGGTAGATACAGGCGTGAAGGATGCGTCTGAGCTTGACAACCACATGCAGCGAGAGGAGTTTCAGGAAGCTGTAAAGACGGGGGAAGGAGATGACAGACGCCGCTCTAAAACGCTGGGGAAGGAGATGCTGTACGTGGCCATACAGTCCTCCTACTCTGACTGCATCCTGCGGCTGGCAGTTCCCTATACGGGAATGCAGGATTACATTAAAATGCTGTTTCCGGCAGTTCTTCTGAGCTTTTCTGTGGCTCTCATCGGTTCGGCGCTGGAGGCGGATCGGTTTTCACAGTCCATTACCAAGCCCCTGCTTGAGATCTCCAAAGAAATGATTAAGGTAAACGGAGATTACACAGATTTCCATTTTGAACGATGCGGCTACGAGGAGATCAACATCATTGCCGACACAACGACCAGAATGTCGAAGAATGTCAGAGATTATTTAAACCGCCTGGAGCAGGAAAAGCAGATCCGCCAGGAGTTTTTCAGCAATGCGTCCCATGAGCTGAAAACGCCCATTACCTCTATCCGCGGCTATGTGGAGCTCCTTGACACGCCCATGGCTGACAATCCTCAGATGCGGGGCGATTTTCTCAGCCGCATTAAAAAAGAGGCGGTCCGCATGACCAGCCTGATCGACGATATCCTCATGATTTCCCGCCTGGAGACAGGGGGAATTCAGACAGAACTTCGGGAGCTGTCTGCCGGAGAACTGGCGCGGGAGGCGGTTTCCTCTGTGGAGGGAATGGCCAGAGAGCGTAGAATCGAGATAGAGACAGATGTGGAGGAATTTTATATCTGCGCCGACGGAAGACAGATGGAGGAGCTGTTTATGAATCTTTTGAGCAATGCAGTAAAATATAACCTGGACGGAGGGAAAATATGGCTTTCCCTGAAACGGAAGGGAACGGATATGGAGCTGCAGGTGCGGGATAATGGAGTGGGAATTCCGAAAGAGAGCGTAGGCCGGATTTTCGAGAGGTTTTACCGGGTGGATAAGGGCCGCAGCCGCAAACAGGGCGGCACAGGCCTTGGACTTTCCATTGTAAAGCATGTTGTGAACTTCTATCACGGGACGGTAAGCGTTTCCTCCAGCCAGGAGGAGGGAGATCGCGGAAGTATCTTTACCGTGCGGCTGCCCATCGCCAGAGAGGCGAAGCAGGACAGCCGCGTCTGATAACAGAAGGGGAGTTTGAGACTATTCAAACAGAGAATTTCTGCTGTACGCTTTGAGAATCCGTTCCCGGGATTCCTCCTCGGCTTCCGTTTCCTTTTTTTCGTTCTGCTTCTGAGAAGGAGTCTGCTGAGAGACCGCGCCCTTAAATACAGGGTTGATGGCCTTTAAAGCAGGCTCTTTTTTGTCGAGCGCAGAGACGAACAGGAATTTTCTGATGCAGAACAGAATGGCCACTGAGAGCATGCACAGAAGATTGTCTACCATGGAGGTGTGTTCAATGATGACCTGTCTGGCCACTGCGAAAAGAAGCACCTCTACCACAGAGTCCAGATCGTGGCGGCAGAACATTTTTAAAAGCTCGATTCCGATTACGATGTTGAACATGAAAGTCAGAAAAGTGATGAAAGCTCCTGTATCCGCCAGAAGCAGAATCTGCCTGGGAACGCCTAAAAAAGTAATGATGAGGCCGATGATGATACAGACGGCGGCAATCACCTCGAAATAAAAGGCCGTACCGAAAATCAGAAGCTGAGCCCGGGCGAGAGGGCCTTCCAGGACCTGTTTGACTTTGGGTTTCATAAAAGAAAAAACCTCCTTTACTGATAAAAACTGGTTATTATGTATATAATAAGATGATTATAGGGGAAAATTGAAAGAAATTCAAACAAAAAGAAGATTGTTGTTAAAAAAATGCAAAGAAAGATGGGCGGAGAGGAAGGAAAGGAAGCAGAAGAAAAAATGCACAATTTCCGTCCTTATTTTTTGTGCAATCTAACGATTTTTCGCTTTAACGCGTTGATTTCGTGGGATATTAAAGAAATGAAATTGACGAGGGGGAAAAAGTGTAGTAAGATGGCGTTAATAAAAATTTAACGCCTAATTCATTCAGGGCGTTAAAACAGGAAAAAGGATACATCGGAGGAGTAAAAAATGAAAAAGACAGGAAAAATTGCAGCGGCAGCAATGGCAGGAGTCATGGCTCTTTCTATGGCAGGCTGTTCAGGAAACGCAGATTCACAGACAGAAGCAGCAAAGACAGAGGCTGAGAGTGCGCAGGCAGAGGACACATCGAAAGAAGCTGACGCTTCCGGCGATTCCTATAAAATCGGTGTGCTGCAGCTGACTCAGCACACGGCTCTTGACAAGGTAAACGAAGGCTTTGTGGCGGCAATTGAGGAGTCAGGCATTGACGCTGAGCTTGATCAGCAGAATGCTTCCGGCGATCAGTCGGCCTGCCAGACCATCGCGCAGATGCTGGTAGACAGTGAGAGCGATTTGATTTTCGCCATTGCCACTCCGGCAGCCCAGGCTGTGGCAGGCATGACAGAGGAGATTCCGATTGTAGTGAGCGCGGTGACGGATCCCGCTGACTCCGGACTGGTAGATTCCAACGAGAAACCGGGACGCAACGTGACGGGAACGTCTGATTTGACTCCTGTAAAGGCTCAGATGGATCTGCTTCAGAAGCTCCTTCCGGATGCTGAGAAGGTGGGAATTCTCTACAGTACAGCCGAAGCGAACTCTGAAATTCAGGTAGAGATGGCAAAGGAGGCTCTGGAGGACGCTGGCATTCAGTATGAGGAGTACACGGTTTCCAATACAAACGAGATTCAGACGGTTGTGGAGTCCATGGTGGGAAATGTAGACGTTATCTATACTCCTACTGATAACACGATTGCTTCCGGCTACGCTACAGTTGCCATGGTTGCCACAGAAAACAAGATTCCGACCATCTGCGGAGAGAGCGGACAGGTAGACGAGGGCGGTCTCGTAACCTATGGAGTAGATTACTATGAGTTAGGCCGCATGGCAGGAGAGCAGGCGGTTGAGATTCTCACAGAGGGAGCGGATATCGCTTCCATGCCAATCGGATACATGAAGGACGCTGACTGTGAGCTTCAGATCAACGAGGATACAGCGGCGGCTTTAGGACTTGATATGTCAGTGCTGGAGGAAGAATAATGGCAGGAATACTTTCCTCCCTTCAGGGCGCCGTAGGACAGGGCGTGCTTTGGGGGATTATGGTGCTTGGTATTTACATTACCTTCCGTCTGATGGACATCGCAGATTTGACGGTGGACGGAAGCTTCGCTTTGGGCGGCAGCGTCTGCGCGGCGCTGGTAGCCGGCAAGGGCATGAATCCCGTGCTGGCCCTCGTGGTCTGTCTGGCAGCGGGCATGGCGGCCGGAGCAGTGACGGGAATTCTTCACACAGTATTTGAGATTCCGGCCATCCTGGCAGGAATTCTGACTCAGATTTCCCTCTGGTCCATTAACCTGAAGGTAATGGGCAAGAGCAATATGAACCTGGGAAAGGCGGAGACGCCGATTTCCTGGCTGAAGGACAGCTTCGGACTGACTCAGAATCAGGCCATGATTGTCACAGGACTTGTAGTAACGGTCCTTGTGATTGTATTTCTCTACTGGTTCTTTGGAACCGAGCTTGGAAGCGCCATGCGCGCCACTGGAAACAACGAGGACATGATCCGCGCTCTGGGCGGAAATACCAACCGCATTAAGCTGCTGGCTCTGATGCTCAGCAACGGTCTGGTAGGCCTTTCCGGCGGCCTGGTATGCCAGGGACAGAATTACGCTGATATTCAGATGGGAACAGGAGCTATCGTAATCGGCCTGGCGGCCATTATCATCGGCGAGGTGCTGATGGGGCGTCTGATCCCCTTCTACTGGAAGCTGATTGCTGTGGTGGCAGGCTCTGTGATTTACCAGATTATCCGCGCCGTTGTGCTGAGACTGGGCTTTGACTCAGACAATATGAAGCTTTTGACGGCAGTGATCGTGGTAATTGCCCTGGCTGTGCCGGTTATGGCTGCCAGATACAAACAGAAAATGGCGTACACGGAAGGAGGGGAGGAGTAATGCTGACGATTTCCAATGTGAAGAAGACCTTCAATAAGGGAACCATCAATGAGAAGAAGGCGTTAAACGGCATTGACCTCCATCTGGACGAGGGAGATTTCTGCACCATTATCGGCGGAAACGGAGCCGGAAAATCTACGATGCTGAATATGATCGCAGGGGTGTACCCCATTGACTGCGGAAAGATTGTGATTGACGGCGTAAATATTTCCAGGGAGCCGGAGTTCAAGAGGGCCAAATATATCGGCCGGGTATTCCAGGATCCGATGCGTGGAACGGCGGCCAATATGGAGATTCAGGAAAACCTGGCGCTGGCCTATAGAAGAGGCCAGAGAAGAGGCCTGGGCTGGGGCATTAAAAACCAGGAAAAGGAGCGCTACAGGGAGCTGCTCACTCAGCTGGATCTGGGATTAGAGGATCGGATGACCAGCAAGGTGGGACTTCTCTCAGGAGGACAGAGACAGGCGCTGACGCTTCTCATGGCCACGCTTCAGAAGCCGAAGCTGCTTCTCTTAGATGAACATACGGCGGCGCTGGATCCGAAAACAGCCTCCAAGGTGTTAAGCCTGACAGAGCGGATTGTGGAAAGCCAGAACCTGACGGCCATGATGGTCACTCACAACATGAACGACGCAATCCATATCGGAAACCGCCTGATCATGATGCATGAGGGACGCATTATTTACAATGTGGCAGGTGAGGAGAAAAAGAATCTGAAGGTAGAGGATCTGCTCCGCAAATTTGAACAGGCCAGCGGCGGACAGTTTGCCAACGACAGAATGATGCTGGCAAGATAACAGAATAAGCGATGGAGAAAGGGGCAGAGGCAATTCTGTCCCTTTTCATTTTATTTTTTCTCTATTGGCATTTTTTCTGATTAATGCTATAATCATACCCAACGAATTGCCCAGTTGGCAGTGAATGAAAAACAGCGTCAGCACAAAGCGGGAACATGCCTCTGTGTGCTGGCCCTGAATCAGATGGAATAAGCGGAGAAAACTGAATGAAAGAAAAACAGGATTTAGAACATGTAGATGGGCTGGATACAGAGGATTTGGAGCTGGTTGATTTAGACCTGGAAGATCTGGATCAGCTGCCGGACGAGCCTGTTCAGCAGCCAGAAGAGAACTTAGAACATCAGGCGGAAGACGGGAAGGCAGAGAAGGATGAACCACCTAAAAAGCGCAGAAAGCGGAAGGGGTTCTATAAGGAATACGCTGTGATTGGCGTATTGGCTCTGGCGCTTCTTGCGGTGGTGATTTTTGCAGGGAGCCGTTTGTTCGGAAAAAAAGACGATCCGGCTTTAAATGCAAAGGGAAAGGCTGTGGAGGAAACAGTGTCCAAAGAGCAGGAAAAGGCCGCGAAGGAAGAGGAAGAAAAGAAGGCAGTTGTAGATTCTTACAAGAATCTGGGCATCGTGGAGGTGACAGGCTACCTGAACGTCCGCGAGACGGCCAGCCCTGACGCAGATGTGATAGGAAAGCTCCAGGACGGAGGAGCCTGCGAGATTCTTGATGATTCCACAGAGGAGTGGTATCATATTTCTTCCGGCGGAATCGAGGGCTATATCAGCGCAGAGTACGTTCTGACAGGTGAAAAGGCCAGAGAAAAAGCGATGGAAGAGGCTGCTCTCAGAGCGACTATCACAGCGGATTCCTTAAATATCCGCAAAGAGCCAGGCACCTCTGCCGAGGTAGTGGGACAGGTCTTAAAGGGCGAGCGCTATTTGGTGAAGAGCCAGGAGGACGGCTGGATTCAGATCTCTTCCGGCTATATTTCCGACGATTACGCCACAGTAGCCTACGGCCTCAACGAGGCCAGAAAGTTGGATATGCGATCCATGGTTTTAAATCTCTATGACAATCTGGGTATTTCCAGCGTGGACAGCTATCTGAATATTCGAAGCGAACCCCGCGAGGACGGCGACATTATTGGAAAGATGACCAGTAAATCGGCGGGAGAAATTCTGGAAACCAGCGAAGATGGAAAATGGTACAAAATTAAGTCAGGCCCTGTGACCGGTTATGTCAGTGCAGATTACATTCTCACAGGCCAGGCAGCCAAGGACGAGGCCCTGCAGGTAGCAGAGCTGATGGCCATTGTATCCACAGACCGTCTGAACGCCAGGGAACAGCCGACTCAGGATTCCAAGATCTGGACGCAGATCTCCAATAATGAGAGATATCCTGTCACGGAACAGCTGGACGGCTGGGTAGGGATTGAGCTGGATACCTCCACCGCCTATGTGTCCACAGATTATGTGGATGTGCGGTATGCCCTCCCGGAGGCGGTTAAGTTCAGTCCGCTGGATGGAAACCAGTCTCTGAGAAATAAAATGGTCAACTATGGTCTCCAGTTTGTAGGAAACCGGTATGTATGGGGGCGGCAACGATCCCCACACAGGAGCGGACTGCTCCGGTTTTGTCAAATATGTTTACAGCCATGTGGCAGGAATTACCCTGCCCAGAACCTCCAGAGAGCAGGCCAGACAGGGAACTCCGATCAAATCTTCCCAGATGCGGCCGGGCGATCTGATTTTCTATGCAAACGGCGGAGGCACAGTCAACCATGTGGCCATGTACATTGGAAACGGACAGATTGTCCATGCGGCCAGCCGCAGAAGCGGAATCAAGATTTCCACCTGGAATTACAGAACGCCGTACCGCATTGTAAATATGCTGGGAGATTAAGACGGCGGTCTGAGAGAACTGCGTGTTCATAATAATTTAACTTTTTTCCAGTCGATTTTATCGACAAAATGTGCTATAATCCGCTGTGTATGTTTAGACAGAGCAGCGCCGCCGGACAGAGCGTCAGGCGTTTTTGGCTGACGGCGCTGGAGAAATTACAGTAAATGGAGCGATGAAAATGGGAATTAATAAACCAGACGATTACGCAGCCAGACTTCTGAAGGCCAGGAAGAGGAGAAATGGAAAGGATCCTCTTAAATATTTCCTGATTGCGGCGGGATGCGTGATTGTGATTCTCGTCATTGTACTGGCGGGAAAGCTTGCAAAGGGCGGCAGAATCGACCTGGGCGCGGGCAGAACTGGAAAAGGCCCCGAAATAGAGGGTGTATTCGAGAGCGAAGGAAGCACAGAGGCAGCACAGGGCGATTTGATGGATGAAGACGAAGAGCTGAGAAAGATTGACGAGCAGAAGGCAGCTGTCGTAGAGTCCTATGAGAATCTGGGAATCGTGCAGGTAACCGGTTATCTGAATATGAGAGAGAGCCCGGATCAGAACGCCGATATTATCGGAAAGATGCTAAACGGAAGCGCCTGTGAGATTTTAGACGACTCTCAGGAGGGCTGGTATCAGGTGACCTCCGGCGGCCTGACCGGTTACATCAGCTCCGAGTACGTGCTGACAGGCGACGAGGCCAAGACGGCGGCCTTTGATCTGGTAGATCAGATGGCGGTTATCACAGCCGATAAGCTGAATGTGAGAAGCGAGCCGAATCAGGACGCTCAGGTGCTGGAGCAGGTGCTGAGAAACGAGCGCTATACCATTGAGGAAGAGGAAGGCGACTGGATCAAGATTCCGGACGGCTACATTTCTTCTGAGTACGTGCAGGAGCGCTACGCGCTGAACGAGGCCAGAAAGCTGGATCTGCGCACCATGGTTCTGAATATGTATGACAACATTGGTATTTCCAATGTAAACAATTATCTGAACATCCGCAAGGAGCCGAAGGAAGACGGAAAGATTATCGGAAAGATGACCAGCAAGTCTGCCGGTGAAATTCTGGAGACGACGGAAGATGGAAAGTGGTATAAGATTAAGTCAGGTCCTGTGACTGGCTATGTAAGCTCCGAGTACATTCTGACTGGCCAGGCCGCCAAGGACGAGGCGCTTCAGGAGGCCAAGCTGATGGCCATTGTATCCACAGATCGTCTGAATGCCAGAACAGAGCCGAACACAGAGGCGCCGATCTGGACTCAGATTTCCAACAGCGAGCGCTACAACGTACTGAGCCAGCAGGACGGCTGGGTAGAGATTGAGCTGGATACTACCTCCGCCTATGTGGCTACCGATTATGTGGATGTCCGCTATGCGCTGAACGAAGCCATTGAGTTTACTCCGGTGGAGGAGACTTCTGATACAGGAAGCTCTGGCGGAAAGGGAGGTTCAGGCGGAAAAGGCAGCTCCGGCAGCAAGGGAAGCTCTGGAAGCGGATCCTCCAAGCGTTCCCAGATTGCAAGCTATGCGACTCAGTTCCTGGGCAATCCTTATGTATGGGGAGGCACCAGCCTTACAAACGGCGCGGACTGCTCCGGATTTACCATGGCTGTTATGTCTCACTTCGGCGTCAGCCTGCCGCACCATTCCGGTTCCCAGGCCAATGCGGGAAGAGCGGTTTCTTCCTCCGAGATGAGACCTGGCGATCTGATATTCTACACCAACAGCGGCGGCACGATCAACCATGTGGCTCTCTATATTGGAAACGGCCAGGTTGTACACGCCTCCAACCCAAGCAGCGGAATTAAGATTTCCCGGTGGAATTACCGTACTCCGGCAAAGATTGTCAATGTTTTGGGAGATTAGAAGAGAGTTGTAAAAGAGTATTTTAAAGAAGCAGAATTATTTTCCTTGTTCCAATGAAAGTCACCGGAAAATAATTCTGCTTCTTTTGATATGTTTTTACAGTGGAGGAACCGCTGGGAGTCTTATCTGCTTTTCTGCCTCTAATAGTGTATGACCTGAGGGGAGTCCTGAATGGCCTGGACGACTGGGGCTGCTTCTTCTGAGGTGAAGTAGCGGTAGGTAGTTTCCGGAACCAGAGAACGTATCTCCTCCAGGCGGCCGTCATGGATCAGACTCCTGACCAGGGAGGCGCTGACAGTATGTCCTTCCTGTTCCAGGCGGGGAATGACGGTTACAGAAGGGCCGCCTCCTGCTTCAGCCTCACTAATCATGACCTGATTGTAGAGCCCTGTCACCTGGCTGAAGGGTTCCTCTCCGACAAAGCGGACAGAGACAGACAGGGCTTTCGCAATACTCTGAAACAGGCACACGTCCAGCCGGGCATGGGAACAGATAGCACTGTCCTCGTCCTTCAGAAAGTAGGAGGGGAACGTGGCGTTGGAGATCAGATAGCTTCCTGTTTTGTGGAGAACCACATTGGAAAGATGGGAAATTCCCTGTTTTACCAGCTGAAAGCGGACTGGGAAAGGAACCAGGGACGCGTCCTCCGAGACGACGAACAGGTGGAGAAGGCTGCAGGCAGAGGCAGCTTTTTCAAGCAGATACTGATGTCCCAGAGTAAAGGGATTGGCGTTCATGACAACTGCCCCCACAGGAAGTCCGCTGCGGGAAGGAACAGCCCCGCTTTCGTCGGTCTCCTGAACCAGCCGCTTTAAATAGTCTGCAAAGCCGCTCTTCTTATTTTCCATAAACACCGCTTCTCCATCAGAGCGGGCAATTTCGTAGAATCCCAGATCCTTAAAAAACATGGCCTTGCTGCATTTGGTGTAGAGGAACAGATGGAAATTTCCGCGCCCGTACTGGTATTCTGTCAGATGGGAGATCAGCTGCCCCAGCAGTCCCTCGCCCTGAAAATCAGAGTCCACTGCCATACACCGCAGGGTATTTCCAAAGCAGGAACCAGTGGCTGCCAATCGGTAATTTTCATCGTAAAGACCGACAGTGTAATCAAGATTTTTGTCTTTTCGTATGCCCTCCTTTTCTAACAGGCTGTTTACTTGATCCATTCCGCGTCTGTCCGTTGGAAGGATTTCGCTGATGCGGTATTCTGACATGGCTCTTAGACGTCTCCTTTCATTCTGGCGTTTTCTTTCATTATAAGTCAAATGTTTAGAAAAATCGAATATAAAAATCCCTATATCTTCCATAAGAATAAATGATGTATGAACGGCTTTTCACGGGGAAGGATAAGAAAGAGAAAGCCGGCTGCACGAAAACGCCGGGAAGCAGGAAAGAAAACGTAAAACGGAGGAAGGCCATGAGGGAGCTGTACGAAGAAAAGACAGGATATGTAAGAGAAAACCACAGGGGCGATGATAAAACAGAGAACTCTGAGAAAACAGAAAGCGCTCAGAATAGTTCGCAGCCGCAGACTGGAGAAAAAGGGGAGGAAAGGGCCCGGACGGAGGAAAGGATTCGGGAGACGGGACAGGTTCTTTTGGACAGCGGAAGACAGAAAAACAGAATCCACCTGCTTTCCGTGATTGGCGAGATCGAAGGCCATGAGAATCTATCGGGAAGTACGAAAACCACGAAATATGAACATATCCTGCCGGAGCTGGCCAAGCTGGAGGACGACGATGAGGTGGACGGAATGCTGATTCTCATCAACACTGTAGGAGGGGACGTGAGCTGCGGTCTTGCCCTGGCGGAGATGATTGCTTCTCTCAGCCGTCCTACCGTGTCCCTTGTCATAGGGGACAGCCATTCCATCGGAGTCCCTCTGGCGGTGGCGTCCGACTACTCCTTCATTGTTCCTACAGGGACCATGATGATCCACCCGGTACGGATGACAGGAATGGTCATCGGAGCAGTCCAGACCTACGACTATTTTGAGATGATCCAGGACAGGATTTTAAGCTTCGTGGCAGGACACGCCCAAATCGCGTACGATCAGCTGAAACGCCTGATGCTGAATACAGAAATGCTCACCAAGGATTTGGGGACAATACTGGTGGGCCAGGAGGCGGTGAAGGAGGGCTTGATTGACCAGGTGGGAGGAATCAGGGAAGCGTTGAAAAAATTGAATGAATTAATCGAAAAAAAGAAAAAACTTTAATGCGTTGCAATTTCCTCTAAATTTATGTATACTTATCTGATGAGTAAAAAAATCTGGAGGCTTAGATAAGTGGCAGGTACAAGCAGGAAAAAACAGGAGACATCAGAAGGTCCGAGATCGCGAGCAAAGAACAGCAGAAGCAAGGGAGCGTCCTCCGGAAAGAAGGGAACGTCTTCCAAAACAGATAGAAAAACGGGAAAAAGCGCCGGAAAGGCTGATACAAAGGCCAGAGGAAGCAGCAGGCGCAGGGATCCGGAGCCGGAGGAAAACAGTTTTATTTTAACAGAAGTGGCGATTATTGCAGTGTTTGCATTGTCGGTGCTTCTGTTTTTGAGCAATTTTCATCTGTGCGGCGTGGTGGGCGATTTCTGCCGGGAAGCCATGCTTGGAACCTTCGGAAAGCTGGGATATCTGTTCCCGGTTCTTTTATGTGTAGGAAGCTGCTTCTATTTATCAAACAGGGGAAACAGAAGGGCGGTTATGAAGCTGGCGGCGTCTGCAGTGACGCTTCTGGCGCTGTGCGGCCTGGCCCAGCTGATTTTCGGAGGAGGCTACAGCGAGGAGCTGAAGCTTTTCGATTACTTTAAGCAGGACGCCGTTTCCGGAAAAGGCGGCGGAATAGTGGGAGGCGTTCTGGTGACGGTTCTCTGTTCCACAATGGGAACCATTGGCGCGTATCTGATTCTGCTGGTTCTTTTTGCCATCGGAGTGGTGTGCATTACAGAGAAATCCCTGGTAGGAGCTGTCAGGAGAGGCAGCGGGCGGGCATACCGTTATGCGAAGGACGATATGGACCGCAGACGTGAAATTTACGAGGAGAGACGGGAAGAGAGAAGAGAAGAACGCCAGCGCATCAGGGAGGAGAGAGCCAGAGGCATTGACATGGATGCCGCGACGCTGGGAGAATATTCCTATGAGGATTCTTATGACAATTCCGGCGAGGATTTATATGAAGATTCCCGAAGAAATTCCCGTGGAAGATACAGAGAAGACGCCATAGAAAACGACCGGTATGACAGCCCGGAGGACTACGTTCTGGAGCCTGAGAGTAAGGAGCCTCTGAACCCGGCTGACATTTTCCGCGGAAGCATTATTATGCCAGGCCGCGGGGAGCAGGAAGAACTGGCAGAGGAGCCGGTAGAACGCCTGGAGGAGTGCAGGGCTGAAAAGGCCGAAAGACATACAGGAGGCATCCATGCATTTGCAGAACAGAAGGCGTCCCGCTCAGAAGCGGAGCCGGAGCATCCAGGCGCAGCAGAGGAAGCGGTACATAAAGAGGAACGCCGGGAAGCGCTGAAGGAAAATCAGATCGGAACCCAGCCGGCAGAGCATGACAGGGTGTTTGTCAGCCGCAGAAAGGGTTCTGCCCATGCGGAGACACTGCGCAGGGCAGAGATGCCGGAATTTCTGCCTGAGACAGAGGAGCTGGAGCCGATGCAGGACAGCGGCTTCGAGACTCCGGCCAGAGAGGAGACTCTGTTAAAAAGCATCTATGCAGAGAGAGACACGAGAACCTTTGCAGAGCTTCGGATGGAGGAACCGTCGGAAGACAGCGGATTTGGAATTGAAAATCAGGAAGAGGAAATCTACTATGAGCCCATTGACGCTGACGCGGCTCTGGCAGAAGAGAGATCCCAGACTGGCAGCAGCCCGGCAGAAGCTGATGGGGATTTCGATACAGAGGATTTGGCCGGAAGAGACGCTTTAACAGCTGTGAAGGAGCAGATCCGGGAAGCCGGAGAGAGGGCCATGGCTGCATCCGATCTTTCATGGGAGGAGGACAATCAGATCGTGACTGCCTCCGGAAAGGTCATGGAGACAGACGCGGATTTGATGCGGAAAACCCTTGAGAGAAAGCGCCATGAGACGAAAGCAGCCTGTTTCGATGAAGATAGGGAGCATGGAAACAGGGAGTCTGGAAGAAGCCTTGGCAGAGAGCAGACAGACCGTTCTGCAGCCGCAGCCGTTTCACCGCATCCACTGTCAGGAAGACAGGAGACAGAGAGAAGACAGGAACCGGTTAAAAAGCCGCAGCCTGAGAAAAAGCCCTATGTTTTCCCGCCGATGGATCTCCTGAAAAAGGGAAGAGCTGTGGGAGGACGTTCCGAGCAGGAATACAAGGACACAGCGATTAAGCTGCAGCAGACATTGAAGAACTTCGGAGTGGGCGTTACAGTCACCAACATCAGCTGCGGCCCGGCTGTCACCCGATATGAGCTTCATCCGGAGCAGGGCGTCAAGGTCAGCAAGATCGTATCCCTGTCCGACGATATCAAGCTGAATTTAGCTGCTGCTGATATCAGAATTGAGGCTCCAATTCCAGGAAAGGCCGCTGTGGGAATCGAGGTTCCCAATAAGGAGACGGAGACTGTGCTTCTCAGGGATCTGTTAGAGTCAGAGAACTTTAAGCGGGCCTCCTCCAAGCTGTCCTTTGCAGTGGGAAAAGACATTGCGGGACAGACCGTTGTGACGGATATTGCGAAAATGCCTCATCTGCTGATTGCGGGAGCTACCGGTTCCGGTAAGTCCGTGTGCATTAACACGCTGATTATGAGCATTATTTATAAATCCTCTCCAGAGGACGTAAAGCTTATCATGATCGATCCGAAGGTGGTGGAGCTGAGCGTTTACAATGGAATCCCGCACCTTCTGATTCCGGTTGTAACCGATCCGAAGAAGGCCTCCGGCGCTCTCAACTGGGCAGTGGCGGAGATGACGGAGCGGTATCAGAAATTTGCCAAGTACAATGTCAGAGATTTAAAGGGCTACAATGAAAAGATCAAGTCCATAGAGGATATTGAGGATGAGAACAAGCCGAAAAAGCTGCCGCAGATTATTATTATCGTGGACGAGCTGGCAGACCTTATGATGGTGGCTCCAGGCGAGGTGGAGGACGCCATCTGCCGTCTGGCCCAGCTGGCCAGAGCAGCCGGCATTCACCTGGTAATCGCGACACAGAGACCGTCGGTTAATGTTATTACAGGACTGATCAAGGCGAACATTCCGTCCAGAATCGCCTTCTCTGTATCCTCCGGCGTGGATTCCAGAACGATTATCGACATGAACGGGGCAGAGAAGGTGCTGGGCAATAGCATTACCCTTTTGGTGCTGTTCGGTATTCTGGTGCCGCTGATCTGCTTTTTGATTCAGAAGCCGGTATTGTATTTGTTCGGTGCCAGCGACGCAACCTATCCCTATGCCCGGGAGTACATCACCATTTATTTGAGCGGCTCGCTGCCGGTAATGCTGACCCTGGGCCTGAATCCGTTTCTCAACGCCCAGGGCTTTACCCGCACGGGCATGATGACGGTGCTCATCGGCGCGGTGTGCAATATTCTGCTGGATCCGCTGTTTATCTTTGTATTCGGCATGGGCGTACGCGGCGCGGCCATTGCAACGGTGATTTCCCAGACGGTTTCCGCCGTATGGGTCATTGCATTCCTGCTGGGCAATAAGAATTTGATCCGGGTACGGAAACAGTTCCTGCGGCTCCAGAGGGATGTGTCCATGCGGATCATGGGCCTGGGCGTTTCCACATTTATTATGAACCTTACCGAAGCGGCGATTTCCGCGGTGTTCAATGCCAGCCTCAGCCGGTTCGGCGGCGATATTTATGTGACGGTGATGACCGTTGCCACCTCCGTAAGCCAGCTTGTGTTTATGCCCCTGAGCGGATTTGCCCAGGGGGCCCAGCCGGTGACCGGATATAACTACGGCGCAAGAGAATACACCCGGGTGAAGCAGTGCTTCTGGTTCCTGGTAAAGGCCAGCGTGACCTATGCGGTGCTGGCCTG
>OGZI01001955.1_pt1 | contig 18419 bp, 17 predicted proteins | sample 1576711 | NCBI WGS metagenome assembly OGZI01 (sample SAMEA3541482, study PRJEB24748) | human gut metagenome | biome: human gut; feature: human-associated habitat; material: faeces | place: China | collected 2012
GCAATGTTGGGGCGCTTATCCACGACCAGCACGGATTTGCCGTGGACCTTGGCCTCATGGGCAAATACTGCACCATATAAGCCAGCTCCTACTACCAGATAATCAATCATACAACTTTTCTCCTTACTCTTTACTACGCTTAAGCTTTATTTTCATCAAATTCATAGCTTTTAATGCAAATTCATCATGTAAAACCAGCAATCCCATACCATACACAGAAAAGAAAGCTATCGCCGATACTACCAACTCAAGAAAAGTACTTTTTATAGGGAGAGTCCTTGTCAGGACTCCAATAATTGCAGTCAGGATTGACAATCCGATGTATCTTTCCCATCTTAGCTTGCTCCGTATCTGGCAAATAATATCTCTTGTATAAATAATTTGAACTGCCAACACCGCAAACTCAGCAAGCATCGTAGCAAAGGCTGCTCCAGTAGCACCTAAAGACGGAATCAGCAAAAGGTTAAGTATGAAATCCAATGTTGCTCCAACAATAACGGAGTATAAAACATATTTCTCTTTTTCGATTGCAGTTAATACTTGCACCCCTAGTATGCCTGTCAATCCGATTGGTATAATAGCAATTGTAATAATCTGCATCGCCGCAACAGCTCCGGCATATCCATTCCCCGCCAAAAATCGAATGCACTCTGCCGAAAACATACTAAAGTATAGGGCTAGTGGAAAAGATATTAGCATCGTGAAATTAAGCGCCATTGATGTCGTTTCCATAAATTTCATTTTCATATGTTCTTTAGCATAGTAAGACATTCTTGGCAGCAAAACACTTCCAAGCGAAGATACTAGGCTTAGAAGTATTGTTTTTACCTTGACCGCCGCATTATAGTATCCGACATCAACATCTTCCTTCATAAAACCAAGCATTACGGTATCCATGTTTGTATAAATCGACACTGCAAGGCTTTGTGCAAAAAGAACCATGATTGGTTTTATATGCCTTCTTAAATTGTAATTTCCAATCCATTTGAAGTCGATATATTTACGAGCACGCAGCAGGTTAAGCAAATTAGACCCTACTGCGGCAAAAACTGCTATTCCACCGTAAATCACATAATCTGTCTTTTCATGAACCAAAGCAAGCATCAGAAACACGGAAACAATCTTAAATAGGATCGAGCGAAATGTGATGTAATCGTATTGTTCCAATGCCTGAAAGAGCCAGTTCATTCCAAACATGTTAAGCAGAATATTGATGCCATTGATCAAAAACAACGTCCGTTCCGTTCTAAACCTGGGAACAAGCAGGACACATGCTATATATGTCACCACAACTAAAAGTGTTGTAATGGAATTGATAATCAACAGCTCATGTGCAGTTTTTGATAATTTATCCCTATCGTCTCTGACCTGTGCACAAGCTCGTATTCCGTATGTAGGAATTCCCAGAGAGGCAACCATTGAAAAATAGTTGGCAACAGAAGCTACAAATGTTACCTTTCCACTTCCTTCCGCCAGCAAGACACGCGATACATAAGGAAATGTGATAAGCGGAAAAATGAACTGCGATGCGCTCAACACAAAGTTCATTAAAAAGTTGTATTTGATTGAATGCTGTTTCATTTCTTTCATATTGTATTACGAAATAGTTTTCTTGTTATTATAACCACGTGTTCGTTGATTGTACTTCCAAAGTTTATTACCATTAATTCGGATATCCTGCGCGGCGTCCTGCCTTTCCGGCAATGCCATCAACCAAACCCACAACTGCTGCGTGAAATTGTTCCGGCTTAAATATTATAATCTTCAGCAAGACATATAGTTCCAGCTGTAAATTTTTCCAAAATTCTCTTCCAGGCATTCCCCGACGAATCAACAAGTTGTTTCTCATCCAATAGTACATCTTCCAAGTCGGCATCACTGGAACGTCAACCAACCTTCCGAAAAGGCATCTTTTGTTATCCGGCATAATATACGGATGTTCAACGATAGAATCCAAAACGCCTTGAATATGATACCCTGCTTCCTTCATTCTTAAGCAGTAATCATGTTCATCATAATATACAAATAAATCTCCGCGTGGGTATCCAATTCGAGAGACAATCTCTCGCGGAATGAAGAATCCCACAAACGTAAGATTACAGTCATTTATATCATTTTCTGTCAGCTGTGCCTTGGCAAATTGATTGTTGTTGTCCATATAGTGCGTATTTGCTCGCAAGCAAAACTTAACCGGCGGGTAATTTTGGGTTGCATTCACAAGTATTTCCAGTGCATCCTTATGCGGAATTGCATCGTCGTCCATTCCAAAAATATAATCGGCACCATGCTGATAAGCCTTGCGAATTCCTTCCTCAAAGCCGGCAGAACCGCCGTTATTCTCACTCATGTAAACCACGTGAACTTTCGGCGAACTATTTTCCAGTGCCTGAAGATATTCTATTGTACCGTCCGTACTGCAATTGTCAATAATAATGAACTCATCCGGTTCATACGTTTGGTTAAGAATCGCTTCTACGTTTTTCTTTAATAAGCTCAGGCGATTATAAGTTACGGTCACTGCTATTACTTTCATATAATTTTTCTCTTTCTGTGTGATTTTTTAAAATACTAGCCAAAACAACGAACACCACAAACTGTGCGCCGCCCCAAAAGAAACCATGTATTACAGCCATCGAAACAACCATTGCTATAATAATTCCAATCGCCAATCTTTTTTCATACTTGGGGATAGAAAGTTTCACATAATGATATATAGCAAAGCAGTAATAGCCGATAGTTAAAACGATTCCCACAACGCCGCCTTTTATCAAGGTTGTATAATAGCCATTATGAAGAAATGGAAGCGCGCTTTCTGACGTCACAAGATACGCAAACTGTCCAACGTCAACTGTTGCACCGAAGCCTTTACCAAATATTTTTTCAAGTACTGTATATTTTTCATAAGCCAACTCAGCTCGGTGAACTTCGTAGCCTCGCCAGTTCATAACAACATTATAATCATCCCAAAGATTCGAGGCGGATATTTCTGTAACAGACCGCATGACTTTCTTGAGGAAAGTATCCAAAATCTCCGGCGTGAAATAAGGCAAGGCAATAGCACCTAATGCAAGCATAAGTACTATTTTTCCCCACGCTGACATACTGTCAAACTCGCCACATAAAATCAAGCACAAAAAAATAATAAGTGTTGTTCGGGAAAATGAAAACACAAACGCCAATACAATTGCTAATTCGATTATTAAATCCACGAGCCTTCCAAAGTAATGGTTCTCTATACTAGAAGGCTTAAACAGCATCAAATAAAGCGAAATGGAAACGATAAATCCACTTATACCACCGCTTTCCACGAACGTGGAATAATCCGTTGTGCCATTTACAAATCTAATGCCGATGCTATACAGTGACATGATAAAGGAAAACAGAATTATTGTTCTATAGACCTCTGCTCCATCTGTTTTCAGTGTATCAACCGCAATACTTGCCACATACCAGCAGAGCGCCATATTGGTTGTAATAATTATATCTCGCAGAAACGGCCAATAGCCTCTAGCACCCGGTCTGTAAATAAGTGCACCAACAAAAAAACATTGAAATATAAGGCAAAATAGAAAGAACCCTCCCGGCATTTTCCGCACAAAAAAGTGACGTAGGTTTGATATCGTATACCACAAAAGTAATACCAGGAAGAGAATCCACTGTAAATATTCATTCATTACTGCACTTGCCAGAAGCAATAACAATAAAGGAGTAGAGAACTTCTTTTCCTTAACTTTATTCATTATCCTTGTCTACTGCCGCCTTTTCTTCAGTATTTTAATTAAGAGCAGTTCCGCCGTCCCCAGCTTATAGAAAATCTGACAAATCAAATTCCCGATTTCTGTTCCTCCACAATACTTATTCAAATACGTCAAGGTACTTTTCAGGAGCTGTGTACGTTGTCCTTTTACATTATAATTTTTCGAAATTGTTACACTATGATTATGGAGATAGCTTTTCGATGTGCATAGGGCCGTCTTTTTACCATATACCTTCATCTTTTTTGCAAGTGTCGATTCTTCACAATAAAGAAACATTTCTGGATCATATCCACCAACGGCAAGGAACGTATCTACTTCAACCATTAGCAAAGATCCTGCAACGCAATCAACATATATCCAGCCATTTTGCGAATTTGTTCTATTTAATTTCGCATCGCTTATCTTATCTAAAATAACTCCAAGAAAGACTTCGCCATGTAGTATCGTTTCTACATTTCCCGGCAGCATCCAGCCCGATTTTTTTGTCTGACCATCCACCCCTCTTTGATTTGCCGACGTAACAGCAACATCTGCATCCTTCCTTATTTTGTCTTTCAATGTATCAACAAGGTCGGCATCGAATTCAACGTCCGGATTTGCAATCAGCGCATATTTTGCAGAATAATAGTCTTTGGCAAATTGTACCCCAAAGTTATTTCCAAAGCCATAGCCGCCGTTTTTAGGAGACTCACAAATTTTCACTTTTGAATTTGACAGAGTTTCCAGCTTTACCAAGGAATCATCCGTTGAGCAATTATCAACAACAATAATATAATCAATGGACTCATACTTTTCGATTTTTTTTACCAAAGAAATCGTCGTATTAGCATCGTTATAATTCAGAATAACACATGCTACGCTTTCGTTTCTTTTCATAGGGCACCATCTATTATATATTTTATATATTTTTTCACACCATCTGCTGAATGAACAGTTTCGAGTCTTTTATACGCTGCTGCACCCATGCTGCAGCTTTCCGTATCAGATAGCTCCAGCAGCCTTTTTATTCCTTTATAAAATTCTGTTCTTGATTCTGAAGGTGTCATTCCGTCTATATTCACTAGAATTGCACTTTCCGAAGACAATGTGTCATGCATTCCATTTAAATCAAATGCGACAATAGGTTTTCTAAATGCCATTGCCTCCAGCAGAGACCACGGAGCGCCTTCTTTCAAAGACGGAAACACAAATGCATCGCATTCCTGAACTGCTTTCAAAAGGTTTGCACGTGGAATATTTCCATAGAAGGCGACGTTCTTCTGAAGTCCATATTCCTCCACTAGCCTTTCAGACTCTGCACGCTCATCTCCATCGCCCAAAATGTGCAGCTTGCACTCGGGATATTCCTTCACAATGTCTTTCATAATAGAGACCAACATCGGAATGTTTTTTATGTCAATAATTCTTCCGGTATAAAGTAAATTTATACCCTTGCTTTTCTTTAGTTGTGTTGGCGTATCAGAGCTAAAGTAGAAGTCTCTATTTAAATCCACACACGCCTCTAAGTGAACAACGACCTTATCTTGCATATGTTGCGGAAACAATTCTTTTGTCGCCTGAGTTCTGGCAATAATTACTGATGCAGCTTTAGCAGGACTCCACACCCAGGGAAGAACGTTTATGTGCCGCCCCATCCAATATTTCACCATGTGAACAAGTCTTTTTTTCAAAGGAAAATGTCCCCAGAATTCCCTCGGGACTTGCTCTGCCCCGCCAATAGGTCCCCAAATAAACGGAAGTCCGAGTTTATACATATAGGTAGGCAGAAACATGTTCCCGAAGGTGATATTCCAAACATAGTCAAATGCTATATTCTGACAATACTTTTTTGCATATCGATATGCTGTATGCTGCCACGCCAGATATTCAAAATAAATCGTTATTTTTCTTAAGCCTCTTGATGATGGCGCATAAAGGAAATGCAAGGTTTCCTTTAGTTCTTCCGGAATGGCCGGTTCCACATACTTTTTCATTTTGCTTCTGGTCAAAACCCAGACATCCTGGGTTTTGGCTGCCTGCAGAGCCCAGTTCCATCCAACGCCAGGTTCGCTTCCTTTGCCTGGTTGACAGGAAAACGCCACTAACAGTATTTTTTTCATTTCCTATATATTTCCCTCATTATTGCTTCACTATGTTTTTTTATCGACACTGCATCTTCGCTTATTTTCACATGGCAATCGTAATTGCGGATTGCCTCTGCAAGCGATTCAGCATCATTATGCTTAAAAATGTTTTCTTTTGGTAAGAATAGCTTTGCACCCACTAAATCCGAACAAATAACGGAAGCTCCGTTTGTTAATCCCTCCAGCACAACAAAAGAAAAAGTTTCCATCCATTTACTGGGCACAATCAGCAAATGATTTGCATGATTCCATACTTTATTTTCTTCCGCTTGTGAAAAGCGCCCCATATTATGGAATCTATGATCTTTGCATACCTCTGTAAAATCTGCACCGTATAGCCACAAATTCCAATTCGAGAATCCCTGAGCGTCAATAATTTTCAAAGCTTCTAGCAGTACATCAATTCCTTTGAACGGATCAATTCCTCCAAGGAAGCTAATATCAAGCGTTGCCTTCTTATCATTTTTTAAGGCACAACACTTTAATCCCGCATGGGTAATCGGTATCATTTTATATTCGCAGTCGGCATAATTCTTCTTATATGCCGAGAGCGCGATCTCGCTGTTTGCATGTATTAAGTCGATGCACTTCATCATATCAGCGTAATAGTTCAACAGCTTTTGATATTCGGATGCTGTTGAACTCGGTGAGATAGTATCTCGAATCTTTTGCTGATTCTTCTTTCTTTGAAATGCTCGAATGTACTTAAAGACCTTTGTATACTTCATCTTCCTATAAAGTGAAGACTGCATTAGAAATTCCTGCTTTTTTGCCAATCCCCGTCCCGTATTACACTTAACACACTTTTCCGGACAATTTCCATCGCATTGCTCATTGTTGTGATCCAGTAAAATGCATACAGGACAAAACGGATAGTAATCATGCGTTGTATATACCATCCGTATGCTACATTCTTTAGCTGCCTCAAACAATTCTTTATGAAATCCCTGAAGAGTATGTACATGAATCACATCAGGCTTAAATTCGTTCAAAAACGCTCTATATATGTCCTTTGAACATGGTTTCATATATCGGCCTGGTTCAGATATTCCATTAGTTAATGGTAATGGTAACGGGTTAATAATTTTATACAGTGAAAGTCGACGATCCCTCTGCTTAACAATTTTGGTATGCGAAAAAAAGGAGAACTCCCCTGGATACAACAGCGCAACGTCATTTCCATCTTCAACTTGCTGCCTTATCAAATCGGCACAATAACGATTTAATCCTCCTGTACGAAACGGCGGTAGCCCAAGCGAAAGATGTAAAATACGCATAGAATTTATGTTCCCCCTAAAGATTATCTCAAGAATACAGATTCATATTCTCTTACAATTTTGGACCAACTATAAGCACTCTTTACACGCTCTGTACTTTTTTTGTCTAGCTGTGCAATGGTATCAGCGTCCAATGCATCCGCCTTTTCCAGCAAGGATGCCAAATTTCCCGGGTCCTTATTCCAGTATAAGGCACTATCTTCTCCAACCTCTTTATTAAAGCCAACATCTCGCAACAGATTTAATTTCGTGCTGGCCAGTGCTTCCAACAGACTAGGGTTTGTGCCTCCCACCTCGTGACCATGCAGATAACCGTAAGCTTCCTCACGGATTTTTTTCAGCAGATCCTGGTCGTATACTGTGCCTACAAATTTGATACGGCTATCCTTCTCGAATCCAGTTTTCTCACGAAGTTGCTCATAGAATTTGTTATGCTCTACATTTGTAATGATGACCAAGTCCTTGGTTGTCTTGCTGCGCATGAATTCTGTAATCATGGTCTCATAATTGTTTTCCGGTACAAAACGGCCAACAATCAGGTAATAACGTCCGCGCTTTATGTTGAACTGCGGATACCACTCGGTCAGTTTCTCTTCGCTGCACTGAGAGCGATCAGTATATGCACCATAGGCAATAAATGTTGTATCCTTTACACGGCTTCCATAAGTATCTTTTATATATTTTTCGATATTTACTGAATCACAAATTGCAAGATCACTGTTCTCAACCAAGCATTTTTCACAGTAACGAAGGAACATTTTGGCTGGTGCGCTCCATTTGCTGCGTTTCCATTCCAATCCGTCCGGATTACAGTAGACTTTTGCTCCCAGTTTGTGCAGTTTATGAGCATGAGGAATCAACAGAGGTCCAATTCTACAGCCTAAAATACAGACGATAACCTTTTCTTGTGGATGGCTTTTGGCCCATTCTTCTACTTGTGTCAAGACAAGGCCAACGTGGAATATGCGGCCCGGTGCTCCCGGGAGCGGGACTCGAACATTGAAACAATCGGCTTCATTATGCTCGAAATGCTTTTCATCATTGTTCATGCAGGAAACATGATACACGATTTCAGGACTCTGCTTTCCCGCCGTCAGATTCTCGACGAAGGTTTCAAACCCTCCGTACTGCGCAGGAATTCCTTTACTGCCTACAATAAATACATGTGTCATTACCGCAAACTCCTCTTTCTTCAATTGTTCAAGCTATCTTCAATATCTTTTTCTACATTTTCATTGACAAATACAGCAAATCCTGGAACCTTGGGCTGTTTTCCCTCGACGATTCCCTCCTGTTTAGCCACATAACCAACAGATTTCAGCAGAATCATTACATCCAGCCGTGCACAGATATTGCGAGTATAGGCGCGGTCATACCGCACCTTGTCCACATCGTTCAACGTATCGCGGCCATTGACCTGAGCCAGGCCTGTAATGCCAGGACGGACTTCATATATACCGTAGAACTCTCGTAAGTACTGTGCCGGGTACTCTGACACAATTAGTGGACGTGGACCAATCAGTGACATCTGACCGCAAAGTACATTAAAGAGTTGCGGTAGCTCATCAATGCTGAAACGACGCAGAACCTTGCCAAACTTAGAAAGATACATCTCTGCATTTTCTAAATCAGCAGTGGCCGTGTTGTGCGGCGCTGAGGACTTCATCGTTCTGAACTTGATGATTTTAAATACCTTCCCGTGAAGTCCTACGCGGTCTTGCAGGAAGAATACGGATTCTGTAGGACTGCTGATTTTTTGCAAAATTGCAACCAACAAAAACGGTATTGCTAAAATCAGCAACACAACAGCCGCAATGCATGTATCAATCACACGCTTAATGCCAACATATCGCTTCTGCCGGTCTGATAAGTGATATTGATGCTCCTGAATCGCTTGGTGAATCACTTCGTTATCCCATTCATTGGAATCGTAAATGGAATAGGTCCCTTCTGTGCTTATCTTTTCTTCTACCGCAACTGCCATGTTCTCCGCCTTATCATTTTTTACTTAACATGCTTTACCTGCTGTGTCCTCATCCAGCAGTTTCCGCAATTTATTTGTTTGTTCGGTGTTTAGCCGGGGTGACTGCTTGCGCAGTAAAACCTTTTGGTCGTACAACCAGCGGCCCAGCCAGATGCCGTCCGCTGTTTTATATTTGGCCGGGATTTGCAGGTTGCCGTGCATTTGCAGATAGTCCCACGCCAAATCGTACTTATGTTGCCACGGGTCGGTCTTTTCCCACTGCATACCGATCTTTTCCAGCAAAGTGACCCTCGCCGGAGTCAGTTTGCAATTGCTATTGTTCGGGCTTTTGTAGGCATACTGCTGGCGGGCCACCCACTTGCCCAAAGCTATACCGTCAGGGGTTGTATAGCCGATGGGCACATTCAGGCTGCCGTTTTCCTCAAAATACAATTTGGCTGCTTCGTAAGCCTCGTTCCACTTGAAGTCGAAATTGCTTTGCTTCCAAAGAATTCCAATGTTTTCCAGCCGTTCGGCCTTTTCAGGCTGTAACGTTCCGTTGGCATAAGTTTGTTTCTGGTTTCTGATCCAGACCCCCAAACGCAGACCATCCTCTGTGGTGTAGGACACAGGCACGACTAAATTGCCGTGGTCAGCATAATACTTTGCCGCAGCGGCAAAGCCCTGCTCCCACTTTTCGCTGAAGGCATCCCAGACCATGCCAATGCGCTCCAGTTGGCTCATCTTCTCCGCGTCCAGCCTGCCAGCGGCCTTCTCGGTGCGCTTGTTGGAAATCCAGCTTCCCAGCGGGAACTCATCTTTCGTTTTCCATTCCACAGGCACCATGAGGTTGCCGTGCTTGGTGTAATATTGCGCGGCTTCTTCATAGCCTTTTGTCCAGGCCAAGTCGCTGTAGTTGTCCCAGCGCATGCCGATACTGTCCAAGCGTTCAATCTGCTGCTGGGTCAGGCTCCCGGCACGATTGCCGCTGCGAACCTGCCGCTGAATTTGCAGCCATGCTCCAAGGCTCAAGCCCATGGGCGTCTTGTAGCGCCGCGGAATGTCCAGGTTGCCGTGTTCGGCATGGTAAATGCTGGCCTCGGAGAAGTAATGATCCCACGTCGAGGACAGGCTGCTTTGCAACTGTTCAAACAGCACGCGGCAGTCATGGACCTGCTCCACAACCTCAAAACGGTCAGTCACGACCTTATCACTCTCACCGTTGGCGTAGAGACGCTGCACGGCGGCAGCCATCTCATTTTGCAGGCCACTGATGCTGGACAGGCCCTCAAAGTTATTGACGACATCCAAAACAAGCGGTGTCGTGCTATCCCCTGCTGTCAGAGCGCGGCCAATCTGCTGTTTGTAGATAATAGGTGAAATCGTCGGGCGGAACAGAATGACGCCCGAGATGCCCTCGACATGGACACCCTCATTGAGCATGTCAATGCAGAACAAGAGTTTTAGATGGGTACTGGTATCGGCCTTAAATGCCGCAAAGGCTTTATCTGTGGCGGGGTCGTCGGACAGGGCTTTGTAGATGGTTGGCGCGGGGTCAATGGCGGCAAACCACTCCGGCACATGGGAAATCATCTCGTCCATGTGCTCCTTGCCGGAGCAGAACACGATGTACTTGCCGCTTTTATTGGTGATGTGGCGGGCGAACACTTTATCTAGCCCATCAGCCTGATTCAAGGCACGTTTCAGGGCGTCCAGATATTTCTGGTTCACGTCCTGAATGCCCGGGCTGCGCAGATTGTCAACTCGCGACTGATACCGCGCCAGGTCCTGCTGGTATTTAAAACCCGTGGTCACATATTTCGGGGCAGGCAAAATACCCCGGACGATTGCCTCGCCCAGGGTCATTTCAGATGCAACATGGCCATTGAACAGTTCCTCGGCCATGTCGCGGTTATTATCGAGGTAACGCACATTGGTGGCGGTCAAACCCAGCAGTTTTGCATGAGGGCAGAGCGCCAACAGCTTTTGTGTACTCTCGCCCCAGAATTCTGCGCCTATTCGATGAAACTCATCCAGTATAATGTAGGTGGGGTTCTGTTCGGCTATCTGGTTAAGTTGCTCCAGCGTACTGCACATCAGCTTGGCATACGTATAAAATCGTACGTTTTGAAGCGGGAAGTCCTGGTCTTGCCGCAGTAAGCTCTCCCGCTGTGTCTTGAAGATGTACTCACTAGGTGACAGCCAGATAATCACCTCATGGGGGTGGTCCTCAATGAGCTTGAACGCGATATAACTCTTACCCGTGCCGGTGGGGTGAACAATAGCAGCTTTGCCGTACTTGTCCATCATCTCGCACGCGGCCACGTAAGCATTCGCATTATGCTCATACAGATCCAGCGCCATATTGCCCACCTCACTTCCTCGCAAAGTGTCTTCCATTTTTATAATGGAAAACTTATACCATAAAACAGCGAAGATAGGTGGTTATGCTGCCGTTGCCCCTTTGACTGACCATCAATTACTGGAAAATGCGGTTCATCTCATCCTGCTTCCACTCCCAGCAGGTATGCACATAACGCTTTAATGTAATGTCAGAGCTGGCATGCCCCAACAGCTCACTCAACGTTTTTATGTTGCAGCCTGCTTGCAGGCAGGTCGTTGCAAAAGTATGTCTCAGAGCATGCGGATTCACTACCGTGACGCCAGCACCTTTTAAATAGCAGCGCAAGCTTTTCCGGTAGCAACGAGGCTCAACAGGTTTGGATTCATTGCCCGACAAAAACCAGGCTTTGCAGCTTTCTTTCTGCTGCAACTGCTTCAGCATACCCAAAATGCCGTGAGGAATCGGGATTTTTCTCTCAGAGCTCCGTGTTTTTGGCGACTGAATGACAACCCTCGTTTGGCCTGCACCCACATAAATTCGTTTTACTGTCCGTTCAATGGATAAAATGCCATGATCTAAATCAAAGTCAGCCCACTGTAGGCCACAGACTTCACCTATGCGCAATCCCATCTGCATCATGAGCAGTGCACCAAGCTTCCGAGTGGTTGGGGCAAATTCAACATAGCTCCGCAAGTATTGCTGTTCAGATTTGCTGAGCGTAGCAGGCGTAGCCATAGGTGGTTTTGCCATCTTAACGTCAATCTCAAGTGACCGCATAAGGTGCAAGTGTGCTGCATATCGGCAAATGCGGCGTACAAGCACAAGACATTCGCGCGCCATAGTCGCCCCTAATGGTTTGTGGCTGTTGTCTGTTGGCGTGATAATCTCAAGCAACGACCTTTCTAAGGTATATTCATCCAACTCTTGCACACGATAGTCGCCAAGTACAGGAATTATGTAATGCTTCAAAGTATACTGATAGTGTGTAATGGTCGACGCTTTGACCCCTAAAGAAATGGAGCCTTCCCAATTATGAGAAAGCTCCTGAAATGTTGGATTCTGTTCCGACAGTGCGCTGGCTCTGACCTCGGCCTTGTGCATTGTCATTTTCTTTTTTACTTCGGTGTAACTGTGTCCGTATACATATCCCCAAATTGCTGTTCGATCAGGCTTGCGGCCCTTGATATATCGACCCTCCCAACGACCATCTTTACGCTTACGAATGTTCTCTCCTCGTCTTGCCATGTGAAACCTCCCCCATACTAAGTCGTAATTTGATAACAATTGTCACATATTGGTTGCTTTGCCGAAAAAAAATCCTGCATATCTGGTGAAATTGACAATTTCAAATCCGGTACAATTTAATATTACATGATTTCTTGAAAAATGTCGGCTTATGTGTTATTATACTATAAATGGATTATACATATATAAACAAAAAGCGAGGTATCCTCCATTATAAAAATGGAGGATACCTCGTTATAATTTTAATTGGCAGTTTTATCACAGCCTGGCAAAAGACACCGTCAATCTGTCCATCGCCTGCTCATAAGTGTGTCCGCGCTCACTGCATATATCGGTGCAGTAGCGACACCGTATCGGAGAAACAGCGGCACCTTGAGTACGATGTATACACTTTTGGCTGGCATCATGGTCAGGTGCGTTCAAGATCAATCTTTCCTGTTGATCGTTGCTGCATCAACAAAACTACGCATCTTTTCTAATCCGTTGGCTTCATTATACGATGGCATAGAAGTGCCCCCGATCCAGATGTGAAAACTCCATCCTATGAATGTATCCGCTATCCATGTGGCGCAGCTCTGTTGAATCATCCACCCTCTGTGCATCCGTAATCGGTACTCGCCCTTCCGCGATCATCTGGCCCAGCGCATTCAACCACTCGTGCTCAAAGTGCCCGATACAGTAGCTCTGAAATGATCCGATCTCGTCCAGTTCTGTGCAGAACGGATTCACATATTCATCTATTTCATTGGGATTTTCCGGTCGAGCCATACGGACAACCGGTCCCATATCATGCGAAAAGCACTCCAATTCCTCGCCCCCTCGTCTTCTATCGGCCTCTTTGCTGTGTCATCTTTTGCACACTATGAGAAAATAAACTTCTCATTTCAATGCAAACCTCTTGACAGGTTATTTTCCCATTGATATAATAAATGCGAAATCAGTTTTCCCATTCCAATTATAACGACGCTCTTAGCTCTTGTCAATAACACATTTAGAGCAAACGTTCAGGGAAAACATCATCTAGGGAAAGGAGCACTAGCAATGAACTTCGGGGAAAAACTAAAAGACCTCCGCACACAGAAGGGGTGGTCTCAGGAGGAACTTGCGAAACAGATGGGCGTAACCCGCCGTACCATTGGCGGTTATGAGGCCGGTACCACCTATCCCCGCACTCGCGATATGTATGCCAAGCTGGCCGAGCTGCTTGAAACGGACGTCAATTATCTGATGACCGAAAATGAGGAGTTTATGACCGAGGTGGGCTCCCTCTACGGGCGGCGCGGTCAGGCACAGGCCAGCGAGATTCTCAGCCAGACTCGTGAGCTATTCGCCGGCGGTTCTCTTTCGGAGGAAGATCAGAAGGCGTTTGCCATTGAAATGCAGCGGATCTTTATGGATTCCAAGAAGGTGGCACGTGAAAAGTTCACGCCGAAGAAATACCGGAAGAATGCCGAAGATAACGACACCTGATCTTCTGCCAGAAAGTTGGTGAAAGAATGACACAACTTCAAACCTTTGACGATACTCAAAAGTTGATTCAGAAATATGGTACCCGTGACCCTTTTGAATTGATCGATGCGCTGCCCAACACAAAGCTCTGGCCTGCCAGATTACTCGATGCGGATGGTCTGCGTGGCTTCGCTACGATTGTAAATCGTGTCCGATACATAGCCGTTAATCCTCACCTTCCCTACGAGGATCAGCGTGTCATTGCCGGTCACGAACTAGGCCATATCTTTGAACACTCGAATCATCTGCGCTGTCAAGCCATGCAGGATTTCGACATTTATCAGGCCACCGGCAGACTGGAAAGGGAAGCCAATTTCTTCGCCGCCGATTTGTTACTGGATGATGAGGAGGTGCTGGATCTGATTCACTCCGGCAACACCGACTTTTTCAGCGTTGCCAAAGAGCTCTGCATTCCAGCGCCTTTTTTTGCGTTTAAGATGTACAGCCTGATCCGCCGGGGTGAGCACCTCCAACTGCCCGTTGATATCGACAACCGCTTCCTGCGGGCTAAGCACTAAGGATCAGAGGTGACCCACATGGCGATACCCAAACGAATCAAGATCGAGCGTGTCTATGTAAAGGTCGCCTCGGAGTTTGATTCAACCGGCTATATGCAGCCAACATCCATCACCTGGGCGGACGGCAGAACCTTCCCTATCGAAACCGTCCGGGACTTCCGGCCGGCAGGAACCGCAGACAACGACTGCAATGGAGACTGTTTCACTGTCCTGATCCAAGGACAGGAGAAGCACCTGTTCTTTGAACACATCGACCCTCGCTTCACCGGACGGCTTGGCCGCTGGTATGTGGAACGGACGGCACAATAAGCTCATCCAACGAAGAGGGGTATCAATGACCATCTTTGAGAAACTGAGTACACTCGCCAAGATTACCGACCAGGATGAAATGATTAAAGCCTGCAAGATCATTCCAGATGAAGATCTTCGTCTGGCTCTGGTGGTTCTTGCTCTGGCCTATAACAAGAACGAGCAAGCTAACCGCGAGATTTTCCATCGGCAAACGTAGGAAATCGATTCTCTTAAGGAAAAAATCAAGGAACTTGAAAAAGCAAGCAAATAACATTGCGAAATCCACCACGGAAAGGGAGTGACACAGCATGGCGCAGCGCGCGTATCTGGCAATAGACCTCAAGTCGTATTATGCCTCGGCAGAATGCGCCGCACGGCATCTCGATCCGCTGACCACCAATCTGGTCGTGGCCGATGCCAGCCGCACGGAGAAAACCATCTGCTTGGCTGTGTCCCCATCGCTGAAGTCCTACGGCATTCCTGGTCGGGCTCGACTGTTCGAGGTCGTGCAGCGTGTCAAAGAGGTCAACAACGGTCGTCTGCGGGATGCCATACGGAACAAGACCGCTGTATACAAAGATGGTGTTCCTTCTCTTGCGGCTGCGTCCTACGATGCCACCGCCCTTGCAGCAGACCTCTCTCTTGAGATATCCTATCTGGTAGCGCCGCCTCGGATGGCGTACTATGAGAAGATCTCACGGCAGATTTACGGCATCTATCTCAAGTACATTGCCCCGGAGGACATCGTGGTATATTCCATCGATGAGGTGTTCATCGATGCCACCGCATACCTTACGCATTATAAAATGTCTGCCCACGACCTCGCCATGACCATGATCCGGGAGGTATTGTACACCACCGGCATTACCGCCACCGCCGGGATCGGCACCAATCTATACCTGGCAAAGCTGGCAATGGACATTACTGCCAAGCACGCTGCCCCGGACAAGGACGGCGTCCGCATCGCAGAGCTTGACGAAGAATCCTTCCGGTATCTGCTCTGGGATCACAAGCCGCTCACGGACTTTTGGCAGACCGGTCCCGGCACCGTCCGCAAGCTGGAAAAGCATGGCATTCATACGATGGGTGAGCTGGCAAGAGCCAGCATTCACTTCCCTGAGATACTATATAAGGAGTTCGGCATAGACGCTGAGATCCTTATCGACCACGCCTGGGGGCTGGAACCCTGCGGAATGAAGGAGATCAACGCCTATCGCCCGGAAACCAACAGCCTGTCCGAAGGGCAGGTACTTTCCTTTCCTTATCCTTATGATAAGGCTCGGATCATTGTCCAAGAGATGACCGACAGCCTGGTATTCCAGCTCACGGACAAGGGACTGGTCACGGACAGCCTGACACTGGACATCGGTTACGACAGAGAGAACTGCGACAAAGGCATCTATCACGGTCCTGTCCATATCGACCACTACGGCCGCACTGTCCCGAAGGGTGCCCACGGCAGTACACGACTGGACAACCCGACCAATCTCAGCAGCCAGCTGATGGTTGCTACCACGGAACTGTTCGACCACATTGCCAACAGAAATCTGACTGTGCGGAGAATAACAATAGCGGCAAACCGTGTAGTCAAGGATCAGGGCATCTTACAAGTAGATCTGTTCACTGACACCAGCAAGCTGGAACGGGAGAAATCCCTGCAGGCAACCATGCTCGGCATCAAGAAGAAGTTCGGAAAAAACGCTGTTCTGAAGGGTACCAACTATCTGGAAGGTGCCACTATGCGAGAACGGAACGGCCAGATAGGCGGTCATAAGGCCAAATAACGAAACGAGGAGGATTCTATGGAAGACTTCAAGAACACCAAGGAGGGACGAGCCGTCGCCCAGAAGTATTCAGACATCCTCCATCTCAGCCGTCCTGAACCTCCAGTAAAGCATCCCCGGATGGCACTCTCAAATCGGGCAAAGATATTCAGCCCCTTTGCTGCGCTGCGTGGCTTCGATGATGAGATTTCCAGTGAGGGAGCCAGCAAGCTGCTGGTGAAGAAGGTAGAACTCTCTGACGAGGAGAAGAACAATCTCTCCGACAAGCTCCTGCAGGTCAAAAAGGGCATGAAGGTCGTGGTGCGGTACTTCGTGAAAACCTCAGAGAGCACTGGCAAGTACATAAGTCTGACTGGCCCAGTTGTTATGATCGACCCAGTTTATTGTGAGCTGAAGGTCATGCAGGACGGCGATAGAAAAGCTGTGGGCATTGAGAAGGAGTTGCCTGTTGTCATCCCCTTCGATGATATCAGTGATTTGGCCGGTGAGGGCATCACTAGTATTGAGGACTACCTTGGGATAGAAAAGTATCCTGATGACATATAAATTCCTACATGACAAAGGAAGTGCAAAACGCCGTGAACTACTATTTCTGCGATGTCTGCCATTACTGCTTTGAGGCAGAGTCGCTGCCTGACCGTTGCCCAGACTGCGGCAAAGTTAAATTTCAAGAGAGAGCCGCTGTCCGGCCGGCTACGGAGAACGAGATTCAAGACCTGATCCGGGCAAGAGCTGAAGATGAAGAATGATGCCTCGACTGCCTTCTGTGATTCACACAGACGGCAATTTTATTTTCGTCACAAACTATAATTCAGCAACTTATCTCTTCCGCTTCATCTTCTCCTTGACCTTGTCCGGCACATCGATCAGGCCGAATCGATAAAACATCCCATAGATGTAGGACACACCTTGGATGTCTCCCAGCGCCTTTGGTCTTTCTACGACCGTTCCGATTTCTCCAATGTTCTGATACGCCAGCATAACCGAACTCCATGCAAGGCTTTTGCTGCTCTCCCTGCGGTCGATCCACAGTTCTTTGGTAAACTCGTCTCCTCTCCCCTTCTTCAACTTATATGTAAATGGCAAGCCAGACAATGTCTTGAACTTGTACCCTCGGAAAGCGACCACGCACTTCCAAAGATTCTCCTCACACGGATTCTTCTTCAAAGCTGTGACTGCTCGGTAATGTCGCTGACGCTCCGCGCCGGTGCTGATATTCTCTGCATCAGCATTCTCCGGGAAGTACACGCCTTTCTCATACGGCAGATAAGAGGTCACGGAGGGGCGGGACAACTGTAGGGCAGACATCGTGGATGTGACGGCAGTGGAGTAGTCCTGTGTTTCTCTGAAGGTATTGAATGTCTGTTGGACAAGTTTTGCTGTGTCCGACTCGTAGACCCCGGTTGTGATAAGTAACTTCCGAACCTTGATGGGGTTGATGGACAACGCATCCGCAATTACCTGCAGGGTCATTTCATCCTTATAGAGTATTACTGCTGCGTCCATCTGCTCTTTCAGATTCTTCCCGGCATTATACTCAGGCTTCAACTTCTTTCGACCGCCGCCAGGCTTTCTGGCCTTATATGGTATTTTCTCTCCCATGATTA
>OGZI01001962.1_pt1 | contig 18342 bp, 16 predicted proteins | sample 1576711 | NCBI WGS metagenome assembly OGZI01 (sample SAMEA3541482, study PRJEB24748) | human gut metagenome | biome: human gut; feature: human-associated habitat; material: faeces | place: China | collected 2012
TAAATTCAACTGTTACGGCATTCCCGTGGTGCAAGGACCCGTGCTAGGTTTACCGCTGATAGAAGCGAAATGTCTGGCCTGGATGGAGTGTCGCCTGTTGCCAGCCACGGCGGCACAGGAAAAATATGACACCCTGTTTGGGGAAGTGGTCTCCGCTGCCGCTGATGAGCGAGCTTTCGTGGAAGGACGCTGGCAGTTTGATGATGGCAAGCTCAATACTCTGCATCACCTTGGGGCCGGAACGTTTATCTCCAGCGGGAAACGCATTATCGCAGGTGAATGATAGTATGCTAACGGATGGCAGTTCTGCTCTGTCATCCGCAACTGTTTTCTTAAAACCTCTGAAAAACCAGTTAGATAAATTACTCTGCCTTCCTTGCCTAATCATTCATGTGAATTATAGTTAATCTTGCACTAACTCAAATACCTAATCAAAACGCTATCCGTCAAAGCAGCATCCCCAACTGTACTTTTGAAGTGTCAGAGAGGTTTTACGATGCAACTTAATAGAATCGCACAAAGTTTTATACTTGCTGGGTTACTCACATCGTTTTCTGTTCCCCTTATGGCCGCTGAAGCCCCCAAAGACGCTACAGCCGCCACGCAACAAGCCAACAACGCGCTTTACAATCAACTGCCCTTCTCCGATAACACCGACTTTACCGACGCCCACAAAGGCTTTATCGCCCCACTCCCGCAGGACGTGATCAAGGGCGAGCAGGGAAATGTTATCTGGAATCCGCAGCAATACGCGTTTATCAAAGAAGGCGATAAAGCCCCGGATACGGTAAACCCGAGCCTGTGGCGTCAATCTCAGTTGATCAACATCAGCGGGCTGTTTGAAGTAACGGATGGCGTTTACCAGATTCGTAACCTCGATCTGTCAAACATGACCATTATTGAAGGTAAAGAAGGCATCACCGTTGTTGACCCGCTGGTCTCGGCAGAAACGGCCAAAGTCGGGATGGATCTTTACTTTAAAAACCGCGGTCAAAAACCGGTTGTCGCGGTAATTTATACCCACAGCCACGTTGACCATTACGGCGGCGTACGCGGCGTTGTCGATGAAGCCGACGTTAAAGCGGGCAAAGTGAAAGTTTATGCGCCAGCCGGCTTTATGGAAGCCGCGGTCGCTGAGAATATCATGGCCGGTAACGTCATGAGCCGCCGCGCGAGCTACATGTACGGCAACCTACTCAAACCTGATGCCAAAGGCCAGGTCGGCGCGGGACTGGGAACCACGACCTCCGCGGGAACCGTTACCCTGATTGCGCCAACAAATATCATTGAGAAAGATGGACAAAAAGAGGTCATCGATGGCCTGACCTATGACTTCATGCTGGCTCCGGGTTCCGAAGCACCATCGGAAATGCTGTGGTACATCGAAGAGAAGAAACTGATTGAATCCGCAGAAGATGTTACCCACACCCTGCACAACACCTACTCCCTGCGCGGAGCCAAAATTCGTGAGCCGCTGCCGTGGTCCAAATACATCAACGAAGCGATTGTGCGCTGGGGTGATAAAGCCGAAGTGCTGATGGCGCAGCACCACTGGCCAACCTGGGGTAATGACAAGGTGGTCAGCCTGCTGAAAAGTCAGCGCGATCTGTATCGTTACATCAACGACCAGACGCTACGCATGGCTAACGAAGGTCTGACCCGCGATGAAATCGCGGCCAACTTTAAACTGCCGGCCTCACTGGCACATACCTGGGCTAACCGCGGTTACTATGGCTCCGTGAGCCATGACGTAAAAGCGACCTATGTGCTCTATCTCGGCTGGTTTGACGGCAACCCGGCAACGCTGGATGAGCTGCCGCCGGAAGAGTCTGCGAAGAAATTTGTCGACTACATGGGTGGTGCGGACGCCATTTTGCAGAAAGCAAAAGCCGACTATGACCAGGGCAACTACCGCTGGGTGGCACAGGTGGTAAGCAAAGTGGTGTTTGCCGATCCGAATAACCAGGCTGCACGTAATCTGGAAGCAGATGCGCTTGAGCAACTGGGTTATCAGGCTGAATCCGGCCCGTGGCGTAACTTCTACCTGACCGGCGCGCAAGAGCTGCGTAACGGCGTGGTCAAAGGCCCAACCCCGAATACCGCCAGCCCGGATACCGTTCGTGCTATGACACCGGAAATGTTCTTCGATTATCTGGCAGTGCATATTAACGGACAAAAAGCGGGTGATGCGAAGTCGGTGTTTAACATCGATCTTGGCAGTGATGGCGGTAAATATAAGCTTGAGCTAGAGAATGGCGTCCTGAACCATACCGCCAATGCCGAAGCGAAAGATGCCGATGCTACGATCACGCTTAATCGCGATACGCTGAACAAAATCATCCTCAAGGAAATGACGCTGAAACAGGCACAAGACAGCGGTGACGTGAAGATAACCGGTGACGGCGCCAAGCTTGATGCCATGCTCGGCTATATGGATAAATTCGAATTCTGGTTCAACATCGTTACGCCATAAGCACAACGAAAACGGGCGGAAATCCGCCCGTTTTTTCTTACATACTGTAGCCAGGTTTTTTAATTAATCTCGCCATCTGCGGCACAATTTCCTTATCCCACACGGCCTTCCACGCCTCTGGCTCAATTTCATTGAGCGCCACGCTGACTGAACTGTCTTTGCTTTGCAAATGACGAATAATAACCTCGGTAATATCCGCCGCCAGGGCGGTTTTCTGTTCGTCGGTAAGAGAGCGAGGAAAACATTTAATATCAACGTGCGGCATAGCAGATTCCTTATTGTTTTGGGTTGCAGGTAACTTATGCGGACTCTCGTTCAACCAGATGAAAACCGACATCAATAATATCGTCTTCACGCGGAATTTGTTCGATACGATCGGCAAGCAGTGAGGCAGCACGTTGCCCGATGGCCCGTCTGTCGACGCTGACGGTGGTGATGGCGGGCCGATTGCTGGCAGCAAAATCCAGATCGCCAAAACCGATTACCGCCAACTCTTGCGGCACGCGTATACCGCGACTTTCGGCCTCCATGATCGCCCCCTGGGCTAGCGTATCAGAGCTACAGACAATGACATCAAACTCGCGATCCGCCAATAGCTGCGCCAATCCAGTGCGTCCCAATGCCAGAGAGGCCGGAAGTGGGACGTCCACCTGTGCGTCAGCAGCAATACCATGACGACTCAACGCATCGCAAAGTCCTTGTTTACGCTGGCCTGCCCGGCGATCGGCAGTCCATAACAACCCCGGACGTCGATAGCCTTTATTCAGCAGATAGTCTGCCACCGCTTGCCCGACCTTTTCATGCGAAAAGCCGACCAGCATATCGATGGGTGTTGGGGTTAAATCCCAGATTTCCACGACCGGGATGGCCGCATTAAGAATCACTTTTTTCAGCTCAGCGGTATGATGAATACCGGTGAGTACTACACCATCCGGGCGACGAGAAAGCAGCGTCGCCACCAGCTCCGCCTCTGTTTGCGGCGTATAACCCGACACGCAGAGCAAAATGTGGTATCCGCGTTCTGCCAGTTCATCACTTAATGACTGGATGGTATCGACAAACATATTGTTGTTAATTTGCGGAATAACCACGGCGATAAGCTTGCTGCGACGCGACGCCAGTCCCCCAGCCAGTGCGTTGGGAATATAGCCGGTGGCGCGCACCGCCTGCATCACTTTTTCAACCGTTTTCGGGCGCACCAGTTGCGGGGTATTCAACGCCCTGCTCACCGTCATGGGTGACAATCCCGCGGTACGGGCAACATCTTCCAGCGTGGGAGCGCGCGGTGGTTTGGGATTTTTCACTGTCGATGCCCTTGTCAAAAATCGCTGATTTATCCTGGCATTATTCATCATGATTTTGGCTATTGCCAGCGTTGCTCAGTGATAACGCAGGGAAAACAGCAGCTTAGTTAATTATCGCCACTCAAAATGATAGCGCAATCACAATGATTTGTGCATTTCTCCATAAAGTACTGGAATGTGACGTCGTTTATAATCTACCACCCTTCTCTCTCTGAATTTGTGAGCAATTGTTCAAATCGCAGTCAATTCGCTGGCACAGTGATTGCGCTAACATTAAAAATGATAGCGCAATCATTTGTTATCACCAGGAGAGAACAATATGTCTTTAAGTGCCAATTCCGATGCCGTGACCTATGCCAAATCGGCTAACGCTAAAACCGCAGCAGAAACCGGTGACCGTATTGAATGGGTAAAACTGTCTCTGGCTTTCCTTCCGCTGGCAACACCCGTGAGCGATGCCAAAGTGCTCACCGGTCGCCAGAAACCGCTAACTGAAGTCGCCATAATCATCGCCGAGATCCGCAGCCGCGACGGGTTTGAAGGCGTGGGATTTAGTTACTCCAAGCGGGCTGGCGGCCAGGGAATCTATGCGCATGCCAAAGAAATTGCCGATAACCTGTTAGGCGAAGATCCAAACGATATTGACAAGATCTACACCAAGCTGCTGTGGGCTGGAGCTTCCGTAGGGCGCAGCGGCATGGCGGTTCAGGCTATCTCCCCTATCGATATCGCCTTGTGGGATATGAAGGCCAAGCGTGCAGGATTGCCGCTGGCAAAACTGCTTGGCGCGCATCGGGACTCCGTGCAGTGCTACAACACCTCCGGCGGATTCCTGCATACGCCGCTGGATCAGGTGCTAAAAAACGTGGTTATTTCCCGTGAAAACGGTATTGGCGGCATCAAACTCAAGGTCGGTCAGCCAAACTGTGCCGAGGATATTCGCCGCTTAACCGCGGTACGTGAAGCGTTGGGGGATGACTTCCCGCTAATGGTCGATGCCAATCAGCAGTGGGATCGGGAAACCGCCATCCGTATGGGACGTAAAATGGAGCAGTTCAATCTAATCTGGATTGAAGAGCCGCTGGACGCCTACGATGTTGAAGGCCACGCCCAACTGGCCGCCGCGCTTGATACCCCGATTGCCACCGGTGAAATGCTGACCAGCTTCCGCGAACATGAACAGCTGATCCTCGGCAATGCCAGCGATTTTGTGCAGCCCGATGCACCGCGTGTGGGAGGGATTTCACCGTTCCTGAAAATTATGGACCTGGCGGCTAAACATGGTCGCAAACTGGCTCCGCACTTCGCTATGGAAGTTCACCTGCATCTGTCCGCCGCTTATCCGCTTGAGCCATGGCTGGAGCATTTTGAATGGCTGAACCCGTTATTTAATGAACAACTTGAGCTGCGCGATGGCCGGATGTGGGTTTCCGATCGTCACGGTCTGGGCTTCAGCATCAGCGAGCAGGCGCGCCGCTGGACGCAATTAACCTGCGAGTTTGGTAAACGTCCTTAATTTATTTGGCGGGTAAGTAATACCCGCCCTCCTCCCCTACAAAAACGCTCTCAACCTTATGAAAGGAGTGGGTGATGAACACAATAATAAAGCGCACAAAAGTGCGTTACGGCATTCTGATATTTCTGTTTCTTGCGACCGTATTTAATTATGCCGATCGCGCGACGTTATCCGTCGTGGCGCCGATTATGAGCAAAGAATTAGGTTTTGATCCTGAAGCAATGGGGCTGGCCTTTTCTGCCTTCGGTATTTCTTATGTCATTATGCAACTGCCCGGCGGCTGGCTCCTGGATCGCTATGGCTCGCGTCTGGTATACGGCTGCGCCCTGATTGGTTGGTCGCTGGTGACTATGTTTCAGGGCACCATTTATCTGTACGCCAGCCCGCTTGTCGTATTGATTATCTTACGATTACTGATGGGTGCGATTGAAGCTCCGGCCTTTCCGGCCAATAGCCGATTAAGCGTGCAGTGGTTTCCTAATAACGAACGGGGCTTTGTTACCTCTGTCTATCAGGCCGCGCAATATATCTCGTTAGGGATTATTACGCCGCTAATGACGATTATTTTGCATAATCTCAGTTGGCACTTTGTGTTTTATTACATTGGGGCAATAGGCGTTATTCTTGGCATCTTCTGGCTGGTCAAAGTCAGAGACCCTATGCATCATCCAAAGGTGAACCAGCAGGAAATTGACTATATTCGGGAAGGCGGTGGTGAACCGTCGCTGGGTAATAAAAAAGAGCCACAGAAGGTTACCTTTGCGCAAATTAAAAGCGTCTGCGTCAACCGCATGATGATTGGCGTATATATCGGACAGTTCTGCGTGACGTCAATCACCTGGTTTTTCCTGACCTGGTTTCCTACCTATCTGTATCAGGCTAAAGGAATGTCGATCCTCAAAGTGGGGTTTGTCGCCAGTATCCCTGCCATTGCCGGTTTTATCGGTGGATTATTAGGCGGTGTTTTCTCCGACTGGCTTTTAAAGCGCGGCTACAGCCTGACGATTGCCCGTAAGCTGCCGGTTATCTGTGGGATGTTGCTTTCCTGCGTCATCGTTATCGCCAACTACACCTCGTCAGAATTTGTGGTGATCGCGGCGATGAGTCTGGCGTTTTTCGCCAAAGGTTTTGGCAATCTGGGATGGTGCGTACTCAGCGATACCTCACCAAAAGAAGTGCTTGGCATTGCAGGTGGCGTTTTCAATATGTGCGGCAATATGGCCAGTATCATCACGCCACTGGTGATCGGCATCATTCTGGCGAATACCCAGTCTTTTGATTACGCCATTCTGTACGTCGGTTCGATGGGGCTGATTGGCCTGATTTCTTATCTGTTTATCATGAGTCCATTGGATCGTATTACGCTGACCCCTTCTGTCGCGTAATTTAATCTTATGGCGATAGTTCGCCCGCTGTTCCGGGATTTGCACTCCTGCGGAACAGCGTTTTTTACTCAAATAATCTTATTGCTTTTCAGTACGGTACGCAGCCTCGGATGCTGACAAACCGCATCGGCGATGGCGCTAATATTCGGCGTGTTGTCCTGAAACCAGTCATGCCCTGGTCCCCAGGTGCGCATAACGGCAATATATACGTCCAGTAGTGTTAGCTGATCCCCGAATGCGTACGGCTCGGCGTTTAGCTGATCGTTCAGCCACATATAGAGGGATTTACGGTACTCAATGCAGTTCTTTTTCAACTGCGCCGGGGCGTCCGGTACCCAGCGTTCTGGATAGTCGGCATAGGTAAACGTGGGATAGACATTTGCTACCAGCCATATCAACAGACGCTGAAACTGCTGGCGTTCGGCGTGTCCAACGGGTGGTGAAAGTTCGGGGCGACGATCGAGGATCATCAGCGCGATCGCCGCCGTTTCCGTCATTACGCTGCCATTTTCCAGTACCAGCGTGGGCACCTGGCATAGTGGATTCATTGTTTTAAGCAACTCCCGCGAAGGACCATCGCTGTCAAAACCGTCCACATCAATAAAGCTGTAAGGGATCTCCGCCAGTGTGAGCATCACTTCACTGATGGCCGATCCCCAGCCCGGTACCCCATAGACCTTAATCATGCTGCAACCCCCAACGTTAAAACCCTAAGTGTAGAGCAGCATTCGGCAACCTATGCAGACATGATTATTACTTTCATAATAACAATGGTCGAATACCGGGAGAGAATAAGCAATGCGTTCCAGTATGTTTGAATACATGAACATTTTTGTACAGGTTGTTGAGCAAGGTGGATTTGCCAGAGCTGCAGATGTGTTACACCTGCACCGCCCTGCGGTGACCAAAGCTATCCAACATCTTGAAGACGATCTGGGGGCAAAGTTGCTTAACCGCACGACTCGTAAAGTGAGTCTGACAGAAGAAGGTGATGCCTTTTACCAACGCACAAAAATCCTGCTCAGTGACGTTGATGACATCATGGCTTCTTTCTCACCCACCCGCCCTCCGCGCGGAAAACTCAGGGTGAATGCCCCCCTGTCGCTGGCTCACTCGGTATTAGTCCCGGCCCTGAACGATTTCCAGTCGCGCTACCCGGATATTGAGATTGTCCTCACCTCCACCGACCGCAGAATCGATCTGCTTGCCGAAGGTATCGACTGCATGATTCGCATTGGCGAGTTACAAGACTCTTCTCTGATTTCACGGCGGCTTGGTGAGGTAAAAATGGTGACATGCGCGTCCCCGGATTATTTGCAAAAACACGGCGTACCGCAGACGCCAGAGGATTTATCCCGACATCAGGCAATTAACTTTTTCAGTGAACGTCATCGTGAAGCACTGGAATGGTCCTTCGTCCGTGAGGGTGAAACCGTGTCGTTTATCCCTACAGGTCACATCAGCGTTGATAACTCCGACATTCTTTTGACAGGCTGTTTATCCGGACTCGGTATCATCCACGGTGTGCACGCGGTACTGGCCCCCTGGATCCAGTCGGGCCAGCTCGTAGAGGTGCTGGCCGATTATGCCGGGGAATCAAAACCCGTTTCCGTGCTCTACCCGGACAGGCGTCATCTTGCCCCCCGTGTTCGGGTGTTTATTGACTGGCTGTATGCGCTTTTTACCGAGCAAAAATCGCGCCTACAGGGATTATTATAATCTGAGTAATAGTGAAGTTCCGCAACGGCGGTTTTTCACCCTCATCTGAGCCGTTAAATTGTGCAGACCCAATACAGAACAATTTACAGAGGTTTGCTATGTCTAAGGTCGTGGTTTTTAATCAACCAGGCGACGCTGACGTCCTGACAATACAGGATATGCCAGTTTTGGCTCCGCGTGCGGATGAAGTTCAGATACGCGTACGCGCAATCGGCATTAACCGTGCGGAAATTATGTATCGTACCGGCCAGTATATTTACCAACCCAAATTCCCGGCACGTCTGGGCTATGAGGCTTCTGGCGTTGTTGAATCCGTGGGAGACAACGTGCGTGAGTTTGCGCCCGGCGATAGCGTCAGCGTCATCCCGGCTTTCAGCTTCCATGAGTATGGTATGTACGGTGAAGTCGTCAATGCTCCAGCCCATGCTGTCGTCAAACATCCTGAGAATCTTAGCTTCGAGGAAGCCGCGGCGAGCTGGATGATGTATGTGACCGCTTTCGGTGCGCTGGTTGAATATGCGGATATTAAGCCTGGTGATAACGTGCTGATCAATGCTGCTTCCAGCAGCGTCGGACTGGCGGCAATTCAGATTGCTAACATGCGGGGAGCAAAACCGATTGCGATGACGCGCACCAGTGAGAAACGTGCCCAGCTTCTGCAACTTGGCGCGGCAGAGGTTATCGCCAGCCAGGAGCAGGATCTGGTGGCGGAGATTAACCGGATCACTGACGGCAAAGGTACCCGCGTGGTGTTCGATCCGGTCGGTGGCCCTGGCGTGGCAAAAATTGCCCAGGTGATGCCTGCCGGCGGACTCTTTTTCCAGTATGGCTCTCTTGATGCGCGTGATTTGTCGATTCCGGTAATTGAGATACTCGGTCGTCATCTGACCTTCCGCGGCTATGAGATTTTCGAAATCACCGCGGACGCAGAAAAACTTTCGCGGGCGAAACGGTTTATCTTTGAAGGATTGCAGTCTGGCCAGCTCAAGCCGCTGATTGATAAAACCTTTGCCTTTGATGATATCGTTGAAGCACATCAATACATGGAAGCCAACGGTCAGGTGGGCAAAATCGTCGTCACCCTGTAATCCTTGTGCGGCACAGTCTTGTGCCGCAATGTAACTCAAAGCACTTTCGGGTGCGCGTGTGATGTGGATGATTCAGCACCTAATATTGTACGTTAATGCTATTTTATGACCATCAAGAAATGAGTAAAACTACCGTTTCTGATTGCCGGTAAAGTGTCTGAATGCGGCATATCTGGAAGGGGTTGCACCCTATCGCATCTATACGGGGTCAGTTTGGATATCGGAAATTATTGTTAAGGTTGTTTTTTAACCACTCAGATGTGAGAAAACCGCTCTCTGAGCGGGTTCTCGTATCTTGATGGGCGATGCTGAGAGCGCCTCTCAAACGATCTTAAGAAGATCCTTCTGAATCTTTGACCGTAATAGTATAGGTTTTATCGAACTCTCCTGATTTTGAAAACATTCCGCCACCTAAGCCCCCATGTACTCGCACTTTAGCTATGCCTGCTTTTGTTGGTGTCCCTCTAATCTGGATACAATTATTGAATTCATTATCATCACAATACTGTAGGTGAAGCCCTAAATTATCTGGATGAATATCTCCAGCAATAGCTTGTTTACCATAAAGATCATAAGAAAGACCTACCCCACCAAATATATTAATTTGGTTATAATAGGGAATGCCAACAGTTGCATCATTAAGTACCTCCCTTTCTGGAGTGAATTCTGCCTGCAACGAACAGGCAGATAGTAATAATAAAGGCAGAACCAAAAAAAATTTTCCCATTTTATTTCAATGGCTTGAAAGCCATTCCTCCAAAAAACCTATTGATAAAAAATTGCAAATCTTTTTTTGGTTTTATCCAGTTTTTTTTCCTTTCCCCAAGAAAACAATTCCAAACTAATATATCCATTAGGATCTTGCATGACTGAACCATTCCAAACAACCCAGTGTGTAGGTAATGTTGTTTTATTTGTACTATTTACAAGAAGTCCATCATTTATCAATGTTACGACTTTATAATCTTGCTCAATATATTTATTTAAATCTCTGATTCCCTGAACACCCGCCTGAGTAATACCATTCCTAAAGACTATTTTATAGCCGACCTTTTCAAACCATTCTGCCAAAATTTGCCAAATTGTGATACCAGCAACTGGAGAATCAAGAGTATCAAAGCTCAGCATTGTATTCTCTGAATCCCTGAGTCCAGCAAGCGTCATCCAGTCTGTACCGACTATCTTCGGTCTGCCGTCATCATAGTAAAATACACCTGTAGGATGCCGACAGCCTTTACCTGGCGAAATTATTAAATTACCTATTTTAGTTTTTCCGTATCGCCAGAGTTCACGGGCAGCTTGCGCATACACATCAGGGCGATCCTTTTGCAGGCAGTAAAAAAATGCAGCAGGTCCACATACACTTGCAGCTATTTGATTAGGGAAATCAAATCCGTTAAATCTTTCTTCTATTTGACGTTCTACTAATTTTTTATCAAAAGGATCCCTGGAATTACCAATAGGATATTCTTTCGCTATAAATGGTCGCTCCTCGCGGGTTATAGTAACTAGTTTCGTTTCGCCCCCCTGACTATCAGGTTTAGGTGTGCCTGCCGATTCAAAATAACAGAGATTTTCACGTTTCGCCTCAGAGCACGCCTTACCTGTACTAAATTCTGCAAGTGTATACATCTTTGTGAAAGGTTTTGGAGTAACACTGTGGGTATGCAGCATCGTCTTACGATAAAGCGTCATTTCCATAATGTAGATAGTTGATAGAGGCTCGTTTATATCTTCAGACATATGTATCTGAGTTTGGTGGTTATCCTTAAATTTCTGCTGTCTCACATCTATCAAATAATATTTATTTCTGTCGGTATCCATACGATAAATACATAGATCATATAATAAAGAGTCTGCGGGAACATTAGAGCGAATGCTGGTGCTAAGCGGGTAAACAGCCATAATTAATCCATTAATATGTGCAGGTTAATATTTTCAGCGGATTCAGCATAATGCCACTCTGTCATTCCTTGGCTATCTGTATTCCTCGTTTCTGTATGGCCGTCCGGGAGTATGAGAACATACCGGCAATCCACCATCAGTCTGCCGTCATCATCTGCACACTTAAAACGAATACACTTTCTGCTGCTGACATCCTGTGAGCTCTGCATCATTATCGATAATTGACTGGTGTCGAGGGTGGTTAAAGTGCCCGCTCCACTGCTGGTATATTGTGTGGCTGTACCAAAAACATAGTGATTGGGGCCGCCACACAACACCCTGTCGCCAGTAGCAACATATGCTTTACCATTTTCCATCCAGTCCAGTCCAGTGCAGAAGCAGTAATAATTTCTCCATAACTTGTTTTATCGCCGAGACAGGCCAGTGCTCTTACCATTTTCAATTCCTTAGTTAAAAAGTGGTAATACTCAATGGCATGATACATAACATATGATTTAAGCAAAGTTTTACTATGCTTTCTCACAACTTCACTAAGGGTGATATATTCCAGACCCAAGTCATTATTCACCTGATAATAAAATGATTTTTCGATAATTATTCACTGAAGAGTCTTACTCAAAAGGAAGACTAATTTAGGATTAACGGACATTCATATTTTCTTGTTAATTTCACCCTTTGGACGCGGTCTCAAAGCACTTTCGACAAAAACTGCTGGGTGCGCGTGTGGCGTGGATGATTCAGCACCTGCTCGCTGCTGCCCTGCTCGACGATTTTGCCATCGACCATAAACACCACCTGATCCGCCACTTCCCGAGCGAAGCCAATCTCGTGCGTCACCACCACCAGCGTGGTTCCCGACTTCGCCAGCGCTTTAATGACATCCAGGACTTCGCCCACCAGCTCAGGATCCAGTGCAGATGTAGGCTCATCAAACAGCATGACGCGCGGATTTAGCGCCAGTGCACGGGCAATAGCGATACGCTGCTGCTGACCGCCAGATAAGTGACGCGACCAGGCATCGGCTTTATTCCGTAACCCTACCGCATCAAGCAGAGTTAATGCCCGCTCGGTGGCTGCTTTACGCGATGCCAGTCCGTGCGCAATGGGCGCTTCAATCAGGTTCTCCAGCACCGTTAAGTGCGGGAACAGATTAAAGTTCTGGAACACATAGCCGACGTTAACACGCTGGCGCAAAATTTCCGCCTCTTTCAGCTCATATAGCTTGTCTCCCTGCCGACGATAGCCAATGTAATCGCCATCGATTTGAATAAACCCCTCATCGACGCGTTCCAGATGGTTGATGGTACGCAGGAGTGTGGATTTCCCTGAACCGGACGGCCCGAGAATGACCGTAACCGTTCCGGGAGGGATCTCCAGCGACACATTATCCAATGCTTTGTGGCGACCAAAGTATTTGCTAACGCCGGTAATAGAAATATGGCCTTCAGGCGAGCGGGACATGGACGGCCTCCTGCTGTGGACGTTGACGACTGCGTTTTTCTGCACGACTCACCCGGGCTGTGTTGATCGCTGAACGTCGTTCGCTGCGTGCCAACGCACGTTCAACCAGGTGCTGAATTAACGACAGGACGCTGGTGATCACCAGATACCACACCGCACCCACCATCAGCAGCGGGATCACTTCCTGCGTGCGGTTGTAGATCATCTGGATGGTGTAGAACAGCTCCGGCATTGCCAGCACGTATACCATCGCCGTCCCTTTCGCCAGGCTGATGATTTCATTGAAGCCAGCAGGCAAAATGGTGCGCAGCGCCTGCGGCAGAATAATCCGCAGCGTACGTCGCCCTGCCGGTAAGCCCAGTGCTGCCGCTGCCTCGTACTGACCGTGATCGACCCCTAAAAATCCACCCCGAATAATTTCAGCGGTATAGGCGCTTTGTACCAGCGTCAGGCCAACCACCGCAGTGGAAAACTGACCGAGTACATTGATGGTCTCAAAACTTCCCCACTGAATGGGAGTAAACGGAATACCAATCGTCAGCGTGTCGTACAGATAGGAGAAGTTGTACAGAACGATTAGCACCACAATCAGTGGTAACGAACGAAACAGCCAGATGTACCCCCAGGCCAGACAGTTCAACAGCCAGGAAGATGAAAGCCGCGCCAGCGCCAGCAGACCACCGATGAGAATACTCAACAGCGTCCCGATAAGTGTCAGTAACAGCGTTTGTCCAAGACCAGACAAAATCACCGGATCGAAGAACCAGCGGGCAAACACGCTCCATTCCCAGCGCGGATTAAACGCCACAGACTGGAGAATCACCGCCAGGGCAAACAAAGCAATGACCGCGCCAACGGTGCGCATGGGGTAACGCGCCGGTACGACTTTAATGCTATCTGTCGTTTTCATCTTCTCTCCTCAGGCGATTCTGGCCTGACCGGCAATAGTCAGCAGTTTGGTAAAGCGCAGTCGTCCATCAAACGGTGGCTGGCTGTACTCTTCGGGATCGCGCGTCGTATCAAATTGCGGATCGTAGCCCTGGCTTAAATAAAGTCTGACGGCCTCCGGCTGGCGAAATCCTGTGGTCAGATATATCCGGCTGTAGCCCGCGAGTAGCGCCCGACGTTCCAGTTCCTGCACTACACGCGCCGCCAGTCCCTGCTGACGCAGGCTGCTTTTTGTCCAGATACGCTTAATCTCGGCAGTGTCCTTGTCGTAAGGTTTGTAAGCCCCGGTGGCGATAATTTCGCCGCCACGCTCCAGGATCACAAAAAGTCCCTGCGGTGCCAGATACCATTCGGTCAGTTCCACTTCAGCGTCACGAGAAAAATAATCGCCATAGCGGGCAGCATACTCACCGAACAGACCGTTCAAAATGGGCTGTAGCTCGCTGGCTTCAGGTGAGACCACGCGAAATTGATCGCTCACGATGACCTCCTTAGTCGCCTAAACCGGCCGGGTTGATTTCAGATTGCGGAATGCGTTCCACCCCTTCTCCCCAGCGATTCAGCACCTTGTCATAATCGCCGTTGCCAATCACGCCGTTGAGGGCGGTTTGTACCGGCAGAACCAGACCGCTGTCCTTTTTCAGCGTCACAGCGATGTGTGCCGCTTTTGGCCAACCGCCATCAACGCTACCCACTAATTGCGTTTTACCGTTGAGTGCAGCTTTCCATGCGCCGATTACATTAGGACCGAAGTAGGCATCGGCGCGGCCTGACTGTAGGGCCAGGGTTTGCGCGGCATCATCTTTGGTATACACCGGCGTAAACGGCTGTAACCCTTTCTTCACGTTCTCATCGTTCCAGGCCAACAGAATGGCTTCCTGGTTTGTCCCCGAACCGACGATAATGCGTAGTCCTGCGATATCTTCCGCCTGCTCGATTTTCTTCAGCTTGCTACCGGTTTTGACATAAAAGCCAAGAGAGTCCTTCCGATACGTCGCGAAATCGAATTTTTCTTTGCGTGCTTTGGTGACGGTAATATTGCTGATCGCGGCATCGTATTTGCCGGAAGTGACGCCCAGCGGCCAGTCTTCCCATGACGTAGGTACGACGTTGAGTTCCAGCCCCAAACTGTCAGCCACCAGACGCGCGATGTCCGCCTCGCTGCCGATCAGCGTCTTATTGTCATCGGCAAAGACGGTCAGCGGCGGTTGACTGAGCCCGGCAATCGCCACGGTGAATTTGCCCGGTACGGCCAGGTGCAGGTTTGCGGGCAACTGCGCAATCGCCTGCGGATTCTTAGCTGTATTGATCGGCGCTTTATTGGCTTCCAGGCTTACGCCGGTGCCGTTAATCGTCACCTCATTTGCCCAAACGGTCGCGCTTAAAGCCAGTGACAGCGCGAGGAATACTGATTTTTTCTGCATAGCGTTTTTCTCTTATTGTGTGAATTGATTTGCAGGTGTCGTTAATCCCAGGCTTGCGCGCAGGGTCGTACCGGGATATTCATGGCGGAACAGGCCCCGCGCCTGAAGCACAGGGACAACCTGTTCGACAAAACGCGGGAAGGTATCCGGCGTTCCGCCCTGGATAATAAAACCATCTGCGGCTTTCTCGTCGAACCACTGCTGCAGGCCGTCGGCGACCTGTTCCGGCGTGCCGCTGAAACGCGGACGTGGGCTGGCCGCTTCCAGAGCAACCTGACGGAGTGTTAAGCCACGCTCGCGCGCGTTGCGTTTGATCTCATCAGTCGTACTGCGAAAGCTGTTTTGTCCGAGAGAGCCAAGATCCGGGAACGGTGCGTCCAGCGGATATTGGGCAAAATCATGATGTTCAAAGTAGCGGCCAAGATAGTTCAGCGCGTCGGTAACGGAGACCAGCGCAGCGGTAGTCTGATACTGCTGCTCAACGTCCTCTTCGCTGTCGCCAACAATAACGCTGACGCCCTGGAATATATGCAGTTGATCGGGATGTCGTCCGGCGATTTCCAGCTGACTTTTTACATCCTGATAGAACGCCTTAGCCTCTGCCAGCGACTCCTGATGGGTAAAAATGGCATCAGCATGCTGCGCCGCTAATTTCTTGCCATCTGCTGAAGCTCCCGCCTGAAATATAATCGGACGACCTTGTGGTGTACGCCCAATATTTAAGGGCCCGGCAACCTGGAAATAATCTCCATGATGGTTTAGCGTGTGCAGTTTATGCGGATTAAAAAATTCCCCGCTTGTTTTATTACGGGTAAAAGCATCGTCTTCCCAGGAATCCCACAGTCCTTTCACTACCTGTAAATATTCATCGGCAATACGATAACGCTGGGCATGCTCCGGATGCTGAGCGCGAGAATAGTTTTTTGCCGATCCTTCCAGAGGCGACGTAACCACGTTCCAGCCCGCACGCCCGTTGCTGAGATGGTCCAGGCTGGCGAACTGTCGTGCGGTCGTAAACGGCTCGCTGTATGATGTGGACACTGTGCCAACCAGTCCCAGATTCTGGGTGATGCTGGCCAAAGCGGATAATACTGTTAGCGGCTCAAAACGATTTAAAAAGTGCGGGATTGATTTTTCATTAATATACAGACCATCGGCGACAAAAATAAAATCCAGCTTCCCTTTTTCCGCAATAAGCGCCGTCTCTTTGACAAAATCAAAATTAATACTGGCATCGGCCTGAGCCGCCGGGTGGCGCCATGCGGACATATTTCCCGATGCGCCATGCAGAATAGTTCCGAGCCGTAGTTGCCGATTTTCAGCCATAATAACCCCTACCCAACAGGTAAACTTAAAGGTGTGCGAATGCCGTTTTTGCTAACTGCGCAAAGTAATGTGCGGCAGGTTCAATTAAACGTTCGTCTGGATTAAATCCCGGGTGATGTAATCCGTATTCACTGGCGCTGCCAATACTGACAAATGCGCCAGGTGTATTTTGCAGGTAGACGGCAAAATCCTCCCCGCCCATATGCAGGTCAGCATGGTGAGTTGTGTAGCCTGACTGTTTCGCCACCGTGGTGGCGATATCGGCCCAACGCGCATCGTTCACCAACGCGGTCGGCCCCGCATGCCAGATAACGTCTATTTGTGCGCCAAAGGCATGGGCAAATCCGGCAGCGATGTCATTAACCCGTGCTTTAACCTGCTGCTGTACCTGAGTCCGGTGCGTTCTGAGCGTCCCTTCCAGCTCAACGGACTCTGGCAGTACGTTCCATGTATTTCCTCCCTGAATACGGGTCACGCTGAGTACCACCGAATCCAGCGTGTTAACGTCGCGACTGGCAACGCTTTGCAACACGGTTACCAACTGGCTGGCAAGCAGGATGGCATCTTTGCCTTCATGCGGACGCGCCGCATGTGCGCCCTTGCCATTTATGCGCAGCACGAAGCGATCGACATTGGCATAGAACGCACCGCCGCGTGTGGCAAATTCGCCCACCGGCAAACCGGGCTCATTGTGCATACCGAAAATAGCCGCTACGTTTTGCAGCGCACCGGCGCGGATCAACGTTTTTGCGCCGCCGAAACTCTCTTCAGCTGGTTGAAACAAAATACGTACTCGCCCCGGTAAGGTTATTTCCTGCTGTTTTAGCAGCAGTGCTGCACCAAGCATGACGCTGGTATGGACGTCATGCCCGCAGGCATGCATCACGCCCGGCGTGAGTGAACGAAACGGAACATCGGCGCTTTCTTCTATCGGTAGCGCGTCGATATCCGCCCGCAGCGCGATGACATCTTCTCCCTTGCCGATTTCCGCGACCAGACCGGTTTTCAGCTCGAACGGCAGAATGTCGACGTCCGCAGCGTGCAACCAGGCGTGAATGCGCGCCGTGGTTGCTTCCTCCTGCAGGGAAAGCTCCGGATGCTGATGTAGTTCACGACGCCAGTCGATAAGCGTTGAGCCGAGAGTCATCAGAGCACCTCCACGGCGTTATGGGCTTGCGCTAACAAACGCAGCGATGTCAGACGCGCATGCCCTTGCGCCACTGGCGTGTCGATAATGAACTCGTCAATGCCAAATTGCGTATGCAGAGCATTCAGCTTTGCCATCACCTCCTGAGCGGTGCCGTGTAGCAACGCCTGCTCACGACGCGCGATTTTGCGTGGTGGGCTGCCAGACTGAGCGGCAAACGCCAGCGCCTGTTCTTCGCTGGCTACCGTGACACGTTGACCATCTTCCAGCTCCACGCCCCAGATTTGTACGTTTTCCGCCAGTTGCGCAGCGGTGTCGTAACTGTCAGCCACAATCACCTGGACGGCGACTATCGTCGGGCGTGCACTGTGGGTCTGCCAGAAGGACAAAACGTCATGCAATAACGCTTTGTCACCATTGAGGTGCGCTGCGAAGATGAAATTCCAGTCGGATTGCGCTGCTAACTGCGCGCTTTGCACACTGGCTCCCAGTACAAACTTTTCCGGTGGTATCGGTGGAATTGGCGTCGGGAATACCGTTTTCCCGCTTTCCGTTCCGCTCAGCGCCAGCCAATCGTTAAGCAAAGAAAGCTGGTCGGCAAAACTGCCTTTTTCTTCCTGATGCAGTCCATGCTGTAACGCCTGGG
>OGZI01001971.1_pt1 | contig 18265 bp, 16 predicted proteins | sample 1576711 | NCBI WGS metagenome assembly OGZI01 (sample SAMEA3541482, study PRJEB24748) | human gut metagenome | biome: human gut; feature: human-associated habitat; material: faeces | place: China | collected 2012
GCCGTCGAAGCCGATTAAGATTGTCTTAGCGTATGCCGGATTGTTCGCTGCTGCACGCGCTGCCGCAATTGCACAGTCGTCGTTGTGGCAGGCGATGATAGCCAGACCCTCCGGATGGCTCTGCATGATGCCTTCCATGCAGACGGTTGCCTTATCTGCTACGGCGTCTGCATACTGCACCTCGTCCGCGAGGAACGTGCCGCCTGCGCCGTCAATGCCTTCCTGGAAACCGGTGCGGCGTGCATCGGCGGTGGAGTCACCCTGAACACCCGCAATATAAGCTGCTTCGATCTTATCCCAGCCGGCTGCCTTCGCCGCCTCGACAGCCTTTTCGCCGCCGCTTGCCGCTGCATCCTTCTGGCCGATGCCGATGAACGAAATCTTCTCCGGTGCATTAAAGTCCGTGTCGATTGCGAAGATGGGCATATCCGTGCCGCTTACCAGCGTGGAAGCCATGTCGCCCTGCAGTGGTGCGATAATCATCGCGTCATACTTGTTGGCGTGCAGATCGGTTTCGATCATGTTCTGCTGCTCGTCATAGGCGGTTTCCGAGGTCGCGCCCTTCATGTCGAGCACTGCGCCGGTCTCGGCCGCCGCTTTTTCAGCGCCTGCCATCATGTACTGGGTGTATTCGTTCGAGGTGGTCTTGAACACGATGGAAATGTTGTAATTGCCATCGCCGCCCTCAGCCTGAGAGCCGTTGCCGCCGGTGGAATCGGAGGACGAGCCGCAGCCTGCGAGCATGGATGCCATCAATGCGGAGGAAACAAACAGTGCGCCGATTTTCTTCAGATAGCTCATAATAAATTCTCCTTTACAGATCAAAAAAATGTGATAAATGCTGGGGAATATGCTGTGAGATACTGCTGATTTTACGATATTAGAACTGTGCGTATTTTTCAACGTGTGCACGGGTGACTTCTGCGGACTTCTTTACGTTCTCCTCCTGCGACATCTCGTAGTATGCCGGACGGAAAATCTCGATGGTGCAGCAGTCGCCGTCAAAGCCAATCTTCTTGAGGGTATCTGCGTAGCGCGCATGCGGCAGGCAGTCGCCCTCGGCACCCGGCCACAGACGCTTCTCGTCGTTGTTGTAGTAAGCGCCGCAGGGCATATCCTCGGTGCCGTTCAGGTGCCATACGAAAATCTTCTTGCCGTCCGCCTTTTCGAGGGTATCCCAGCCGGAGCCCATTGCGTAGAAGTGGTACTGATCGAGCGTTACACCAACCAGCGGGCTGTTTACTTCCTCAACGATTGCGTAAGCGTCCTCGAAGCGGTTGATGGTCATGGACGGCTCGCCGCAGAACTCAAGGCTCAGGCGGATGCCGTGCGGCTCGCACTTCTTAACCATTTCCTTGAGAACAGCAACTGCATCCTCGCGGATTTCCTTGCGGGTCGGGGTCAGGCCGCGCTCCTTCATGTCCTTGCTCGGTACGACAACGATCATCTTGCAGCCGAGGATGTTGCAGCGGCGGATGATCTCGTCCAGCTCAGCCATCACGGCGTCCTTTTCCTCCTGCGTCTGCTTCATGTTGAAGAAGCACAGCGCATTGTAGGAAAGCATCTTGAGGTGGTGGCTCTGGAACCATGCGCCCATCTCCTCGAGGGTGATCTTGCCGGCTTCCAGATCGCGGTTCAGGCACTCCGACTGAATATCAATGCAGTCGAAGCCGTACTTCTCGCACAGCTCGAGATCCATCATAACACTGTGGTTCTTGCAGAAACGGTCATTTGCTTCATTAAATCCGAGTTTCATGGTAATTGTTCTCCTTTTCTTTTCTCAATTAGGTTGTTGGTTAGACTTTATTATACTCATGCGGCAATGCCGATGGGCGAAAACAGAATGTAGATGCCGATCGCCAGAATGATACCGATGATACATACGATATGGCGATACTTCCACGGGGTCAAATCAACTGCGCCGACATCGGCCGGAACATATTCTTCTGTGCCGCGGTATTTGTTCAGATACCACATGATGGCAAATTCAACGATGAACAGCACAGCGATGGCGTACAGATAATGAATCGGCTCACCCGAGGTGGGGTAACAGGGCTTGAGGATCATAAACGCGCCGTAGGCGATAACGTGAACAGCGGTGATGACCTTGGGCGCGTACTTCGGTGCCTTGCGGAAGATCAGCGCGCCGAGTACGGTGAACAGGATCGGCAGGGAAACGAACTGGCTCATAGAGTTGAGGAAGGTCGTGATGCCCTGTGCGAACATAACGAACGGTGCCACGCAGATAGCGATTGCACCGGCGCAGGTGCCGTAGATCTTGCCGACCTTGACACACTGCATATCCGAAGCCTTCGGATTGATGGCGGTGCGGTACAGGTCGAGGGTAAACATGGTCGATGCGGAGTTGAGCACCGAGTTGAACGAGGACAGGATCGCGCCGAACAGAACCGCAGCGAAGAAGCCCATGACCGGCTTGGGAACAACGGCGGAAACCAGTGCCGGATAAGCAAAGTCGATCGCGGAGGAACCGGCCGCCGCTAGCTTGTCCTGAATGGACGGCAGGTGGTAAGCGATAACGCCCGGCAGTACCAGATAGAAGAAGCCGATGGTCTTGAGGAAACCGCAGTAGATCGCGCCCTTCTGACCTTCCTTCAGGCTCTTTGCAGCAAGTGCGCGCTGTACAAAGGACTGATTCGTGCACCACCAGTACAGATTGTTGAAGAACATTCCCGTGAAGATGAGCGGCCACGGCAGAGCCGGTTCAGCAGCATCCCACGAAGCCCATGCGTTGAGCTTTTCGGGTTCGGTTTGTACGAGGTACTTGACACCTTCTACGAGACCGCCGCCGGTGGTCTCGTGACCCAGCAGCGCCAGCGCGAGAAACGGGATCATCAGGCCGCCGATGATAAGGCCGATGCCGTTGATGGTGTCGGATACGGCAACCGCCTTCAAACCGCCGAAGATGGCGTAGCAGCCGCCGATAATACCGATGACGACACACAGAATCGCAACTGCTGTGAACTTGCTGATGCCGAAGATACCGGAAATATCGAAGATATTCTCAAATACAACCGCACCGGAGTAAAGGATGACCGGCAGATTAAGGATGGAGTACATCACAACGATGACGAACGAGAACATCAGCTTGGTGCCGCGGCCAAAGCGTGCTTCCATCAGCTGCGGGATGGTGGTCGTGCCCATTTTGAGGTAGGTCGGCAGGAACCACAATGCCAGTGCAAACAGCGTGAACAGTGCACCGACCTCCCAGCCGATCGGACTCATATTGGAAGCCCAGCCCTGACCGTTTGTGCCGACCAGCTGTTCTGCGGACAGGTTGGTCAGCAACAGCGAGCCTGCAATGACAATACCCGGCAGTCCGCGCCCCGCGAGGAAGTATCCCTCGGCGGTGTCGAGCTTGTCATCTCTGGTCTTCCACGCTGAAATGACTGCCACCATGACGGTGAAAAACAGGAAGCTCAGCGCGATCCAGATCATGGAACTGAAAAATGACATTTTGTTTCTCTCACTCTCTTTTGGGGAATTTTTCGGTTTTGTGAATGGCCTTGTTCACTTGACAATCACAGAATATCACAGTGGATTTCCGGTTGCAATAGCTTGAGCGCACTATCATTTATCCGTGCATTATATCGTGAATATGTATATTGATGCTGCGGATATTTATGATATTATGCACAAAAATAGCGCTATCATTGTATCGCAGGAAATGTGCAGCACAACATTTTCGTGCAGATGTAACATCTGGCGCACGGCTGTATTTTATGATATAGTATAAGTACAGATAACGCAGGAGAGTGATTTTATGGTAACGATGCAGCAGATTGCTGACCGCTGCGGGGTGTCGCGCGGAACGGTGGACCGCGCCCTGCACCACAAGGAGGGCGTGCGCGAGGAAGTTGCGGAGCGCATCCGCGCGACGGCGCGCGAAATGGGCTATATCTCAAACCGCCTCGTCATGCAGCAGACGCAGCAGTGGAAGATCGGCGTGGTGCTCCACTCCGACCATTCGCCCTTCGTGCAGATGCTGTGCGAGCTGTTCGAGAGCTTTTCCGAGCGTGAGCTTCTCCCGAACATCACGGTCATCGTGCGCGCGATGCAAGATATGGATGTGCAGCATCAGCTGACGCTGATCGATGAGCTGGTAACGACCGAGCACATCGACGGCCTCGCGCTCATGCCGCTCGCGAACACGCTCGTGCGAGACAAGATCAACACGCTCAGCGAGCAGCAGGGCATCCCTGTAGTGACCTTCAACACGGACATCACCGACGCGAACCGCATCGCCTATGTCGGCGCGGACAACATCGCGAGCGGCCGCGCCGCCGCCGCGCTGCTCGGCATGGTCATGCAGGGGCACGGCAGCGTGCTGCCGATTCTGGGTCAGCGCAGCGGACATTATGCCGACTCGCAGCGTTTTACCGGCTTCAGCACCGAAATGGCGGAGAGTTTTCCGGATATCCGGGTTCTGCACCCGGAATGCTCGTTTCTCGATGAAAGCCTTTCCGAGCGCATCGCTATGCGCGCCATTCAGTCGGACAGCGAGCTGCGCGGCATCTATCTGACCTCCGCGGGACGGGAGGGCGTTTACCGCGCCGTGCACGCTGCACACCGCAGCGAAAAGCTGCACATCGTCGTTCACGACATCACCGAGGGCAACATCAAAATGGTCAAAAACGGTACGGTCGATTTCATCATCGGGCAGGACGTCAAAACACAGGGCACGCTCCCAATCCGCCTGCTCTACGACTACCTCGAGCGCCACCAGTTCCCCAGAGAGCGCATGAATATGACGGATATTACGATTAAATTCCGCGGAAATGTGTAAAAATTCATGCTTTTTTCAAATAGATTGCAAGACCATAAAAAGAGCGTATAGCAATTTCAAGCTATACGCTCCTGTTTTATTTTATCAATAATAAACGAACATTTTTAGTATACACTTATTTCGAGAAAACTACGGTATTTTACATGATATGCAAGCAAAACTTGCTGTATTCGTCTTTAATATTCAAAGTTTGGCGAGATTGCTGAAACCGAAAATGCTTCAAAATTCGGAGTAAGAAACCTTGGCAGCTACCCTCTTGTACGCCTGCGCCGCGCAGGCGCAGAATCGTTAAAGAGACAGCGTAAAGTTATAACTAATAATAATATAACAATAAGTAATCTATAATATAGAAAGAAAATATAACAAAAAGTATAAAAATACAATTTGACAATCCAAACTCATAGATATATAATTAGAAAGCTAACTGTTTGAATTAGAACAAAGGAGAATGCAATGGAATTTTCCACTCATTACCTGCTCATGGCTGACCATGCCATGCTGCAGAAACTTGTCATGTCGCGCATCAAACCGCTCGGTCTGACCACTGGACAGCCCAAAGTGCTGGACTTCCTGCAGGATCACGACGGTGCCATGCAAAAGGATATCGCCAAGGGCTGCCATATCAAGCCGTCCTCGCTTTCTACCATCCTCGGGGGAATGGAACGCGCCGGACTGCTTGAACGCAGCACACGCGACGAAAACCGCCGTACGGTGTATGTCCGTCTGACCGACCTCGGCCGGGAGCAGTGCCGCCGCTTGAATGCTATCTTTGCAGCCGCAGAAGCGGAGGCGCTGCGCGGCTTCTCACCGCAGGAGATGCAGCAGGTACAGACCCTGCTCGAGCGTATTTATCACAATCTAAACAACTAAAAGGGGATAAAATAGGCGTGAAAGGCTCTAAACTCGGTATTCGGCTGCTGTATTACTTCGGCGGCTTCTTCGTCATGACTATCGGCATTGCACTGTCGGTCAAGTCCAATCTCGGCGTGTCGCCGGTCAGCTCCATCCCATACACCATGACCTGTGTCTGGGGTATTGAGATGGGTGTTGCGACCGTCATTTTCCACGTTATTCTGGTCATCCTGCAAATGCTGCTGATGCGCCGCCGCTTTGAATTCAAAACCCTGCTGCAGATTCCGGTCGGCATGGTGTTCGGCGCATTCACGACCACCTGCAACACGCTCGCGGCGATGCTTCCATCGACGGACAACCTGATTATCCGTTTGCTGATGTGCTGGATTGCCACTGTTTTCGTTGCAATCGGCATCTTTTTCTACGTTCCGGCGGACATTATGCCGCTGGCCGGTGAAGGCGCTATGCTGGCCATCTCCACGCTGACCGGTAAGCCGTTCCCGACCGTCAAAATTGCGTTTGACGTGTCCATGGTCATCATTTCGCTCATCACCTGCCTGATCTTCCTGCACGGACTGGGCAGCGTTGGTATTGGTACGGTTATCGCGGCGCTGCTTGTCGGTATCGAGCTGCGCATGATTACCCATCGGTTCGGTCGCTGGCGCGATAAGCTGCTCGGCAAACAATCCGAAATCTAAACAAAAATCCCTCTCTTTCTCGCAAAAAGAGAGGGATTTGTTTATGTTCTGCGCATTTTCAGCAGCCGGATGTCATCGCCGAAGAACCGCAGCGGCAGGAACTCGCCGAGCAGGCGGGAGGCCACGGCAGGCGAGTATTTCTCGCTGAGCGTTTCCGGCAGCAAGTTGGTGTTGATGATCATGGGGCGCTTAGCCATCAGGCGGTTGTTGATCAGGTTGTACAGCGCGGAAACCGTAAAGGCAGTACCCATTTCGGTGCCCATATCGTCGATAATGAGCAGATCGGCGCGCTCGTAGCGTGCAGCGCGTTCTGCGGCGGCTTCGCCGTCACCGGAGCCGAATTTGATGGTCTCATACGCGGCCACAATGTTGATGGCAGTGTCGTAGGCCACGGAAAATCCGCGTGCAGAGACCGCCTCGGCAATGCAGGTAGAGAGAAAGGTCTTGCCCAGACCGGTCGAGCCGAACAGCAGCAGATTGGGGGAATCCTTGCCGAATTTTGCGGCATAAGCCTTGCATTCGCCCAGATTATATTCCATATTTTCGCGCGGCGAAATACCGCTGCGGCCATCCGGGCGGGTGGAGTAAAAGCTCATGTCGAACTTGGAAAAGTTCTGGTCGGCAATCGGCAGCACCGAGGAAAGCTGCTCCTTGAGCAGCTTGGCGTAGCGCGCCTTGACACACTCGCAGGTCGCACTGCCGGCGTAGCCGGTGTCGCCGCATTTTGGGCACAGCGGCTTGTCGGTCAGATAATCGGCGGGGAGTCCCAGCTGCCGGAGCAGGTTGCCGCGTTCCTCCTGCAGACCGAGATTGCGGTCGCGCAGCTTTTCGATTGCAGCAGTCGGGTCTCCGCCGGACTCCATTGCGGCCCGCAGAACGGACGCTGCTGTGGTGCTCAGCTCGCGGTCGATTGCGCGGATACGCGGCTCGCGTGTGTAAATCTCACGCCGGCGCGCTTCCAGTTCCTCGGTGTGAGCCGTGCGCTCGCGTTCCAGCTCGCGTCGTGCGGCGGCGAGCAGTTTTTTATCGTATGCCATAGGTTATTCCTCCGTGTTGCGGCGATGACTGCGCACGCGTGCAGCCCAGTCCTGCTCCCAAGCGGCGAGTGTGGCGCTGTCGGTCGGCTGTGCGGGTGTCTGACCGACGGCGGCAGGCACGGCAGACACGGCAGACGTGCGGGGTTCCGGTTCGAGAGCGGTGATTTCGCTGACCGTATGTACGCCCGCATTGTCCCATCGGCGCAGAATGCCGAGCGTGTAATCCAGACTTTTGTGTCCCTGCTTTTGACCGGTGCGGTGCACCGCCAGCTCCACCGCGTCGGCAGGGAAGCCGTGCGCCAGTGCAAAGCGGCAGACGCGCTGCTCCTTGGGCGCGGGCTGCTCGGTATCTGCACCGAGTGCGCGGTAGATCGCCTCGCTGAGCGGTTTTTCATCCGCGCGGCGTGTCAGGTACTGCTGGGCCGCCTGCGCGGTGACAATGCCCATATCGGCCCACTGATTGGCTTCGCGGCGCAGATCGGTCGTGCGGACCGTGCCCTTTTCGCTTTTCAGATAGCTGAGCAGCTCAATCGTTGCGCCTGCGTCCAGACCGAGATAGTCGTAAATTGTCAGCAGACAGCGCAGCTGGCCCTCGGTCAGCGCACGGCCTGTAATGCCCTCTGCTGCGTCACAAAGACCGGAGAAGGTCTGGTCATCCAGACGGGCACGGCGCAGCTCATCGCCGGTGTAGCGCGGTGCTTCGGCGGATTTGTCGGTTGCTGCTTTGGTTTTTTCCGTCGGCGCGATCAGGTTGTTGAGCGTGAATGCCGCACGTTCGTAGCGGTCGGCGCTCAGACGCAGGGCGCGCGCTGCAGCGGAGCCGTCCGTGCCGCCGTGCCGCAGGATATAAAGATACAGCAGCGCCGCATCGCCGTCGCCGACCGCGATCAGCTTGTCAAGCATGTCGCAGCGTGCTACGCGCAGTTCGCCCTCGGGCAGCAGCACAGAGGTCATGGGCTTGTCCTTCTTTCCGGTGGATTTTGGTGTATCCCTCATTATAGCATAAATCCCTCTTCATTTGAAGAGGGAAGAATTGTACGGCTATAGGTAAAATCGAGGGAAACATCAGTTTTCGGCGCAGCCAGTACAACGGCCCGCGGTCATTCTCTCACCATACCTTAGCAGAGTATCTGTGGAGGAGGTGAGTGCGATGGTTGTAACGTATGGAGAATTGTTCCGGTTACTTACCTTTCTTGTCGCTTTTGCGTCCTTGTTGATTCAAGTAAGAAAAAAGAAATGACCGCCCTACCTCACAAGTATGCGGTCAATTTCTTTTGACTAAAACGTGAGAGAGTAACCGTCAACCGGCTGCGCTCTTTTTCTATCTTCATTATAGCGGTTTTAAGGGGAAAGTCAATGTCTTATGAATCAGCGTTCGGCGAGTTCGTCGAGGGAAATCTGCAGGATACGAGCGATTTCGCGCATTTCAAAATCGGCGAGAAAGCGTTTTTCAAGTTCGATACGACTGATAGTACGTTGGTCAATATCTATACCCGCAACCTGCATTCTTGCAGCCAGTTCTTCTTGCGATATTTTCTTTTTTTGACGTAATTGCTTAATTTTAGCACCGCAAATGTTGGCTCTGCCGTGATAGTCATAAATTTTCATGCTTGTAGTTTTACCTTAAAGATGAGTATTTACTTGACTATATCATTTGGTTGCGGTAAACTTACAGTAAAGCAGAGTAAGAATATTCTGCCAACTTAAATACAGGAGGGGCAAAAATGAAAAAGAAATTGCTTATGCGGCTGGCGGCAGCCGCGTTGGCGGTCGGAATGTGCCTGAGCAGTGCAGGTGCATCGTATTTTACAGATGTATCACCTAATTCATGGTATTATGGTGCTGCGATGGAGTGCGCGAGTTATGGCTTGATGAATGGCTATGATGACGGTAGTTTCCGCCCGAATGCAAATGTTACTCGTGCAGAATGTGCGCAGATTCTGTCTAATATCAATCCAGAGTGGCGTGCGGAAATTATATATTATGATGTAGATAGTAGCAAGTGGTATCGTAATGTGGTATCGCATTACGGTACATATATGGGTGGTACATATACAGATACCAAGCATACTACGCCTTTTGGCTATCGGGAATACTTTTACCCGAACAGAGCTTGTACGCGTGAGGATTTTGTATATGGTGTAGGCAATGTGATTGGAATTTCGACAGATAATAATTATAGTTATTTCGATGACTGGGCAAGCATCAATCCGAATTATGTAGATGTTATCAATGCAATGAGGATGTATGGTATTGTCAATGGTGATGGAACAGGAATGCATGGCAAATTTAATCCGAAAAAAACGATAACTCGTGCGGAAGTTGCGCAAATTCTTTGTAATTTGATAGAGGTTGCTGAAAACTAAAAAAGAACTCCCAATCCTATGATTGGGAGTTCTTTTTATCTCAAATAAAGCCTTACAGAATCTTTTCTTCCGGCTTAACATCCTTCATAGACAGGTTTACACGGCCCTTGTCGTCGATCTCCATGACCTTGACCCAAACCATGTCGCCTTCCTTGACAGCGTCCTCGACCTTCTCGATGCGGTGGTCAGCCATCTTGGAGATGTGAACCATGCCGTCCTTGCCCGGCAGCAGGTTTACGAACGCGCCGAAGTTCATCAGGCGGACAACCTTGCCGTAGTAGATTTCGCCCGGCTCCGGCTCCTTGACGATCGCTTCGATCATCTTCTTCGCCTTGTCTGCATCGGTAGCCTTAACGGCAGCGATGGTAACGGTACCGTCATCCTCGATGTCAACCTTTGCACCGGACTCAGCAACGATGTTCTGGATTACAGAACCGCCCTTGCCGATAACCTCGCGGATCTTGTCCGGATTGATGTGCATGGTGGTCATCTTCGGTGCCCAGTCGGAAACGTCCTCACGCGGCTGCGGGATAGCCTTGAGCATGATCTCGTCCAGAATGCCGTAACGAGCAACGCGGCACTTCTCGAACGCCTGCTTGATGATGTTCGGGGTCAGACCGTCAACCTTGATATCAACCTGAATTGCGGTGATGCCCTTCTTGGTACCTGCTACCTTGAAGTCCATATCGCCGTAGAAGTCCTCAACGCCCTGGATATCGGTGAAGGTGGTCTCCTGACCGCCGTCGGTGATCAGACCGCAGGAAATACCGGCAACCGGTGCCTTGATCGGAACACCGGCGTCCATCAGAGCCAGCGTGGAACCGCAGACAGAGCCCTGAGAGGTGGAGCCGTTGGAGGAAATAACCTCGGAAACCAGACGCAGAGCGTACGGGAACTCGCTTACCGGCGGGATAACCGGCAGCAGAGCGCGCTCAGCCAGTGCGCCGTGACCAATCTCACGACGGCCGGGACCGCGGGACGGACGGGTTTCGCCAACAGAGAAGGACGGGAAGTTGTAGTGGTGGATATAACGCTTCTCCTTCTCCTCGAAGATGGTGTCCAGCTCCTGCGCATCGCCCAGAGTACCCAGAGTGCAGAGGGTCAGAACCTGGGTCTGACCGCGGGTGAACATACCGGAACCGTGTACGCGTGGCAGAACGTGAACCTCGGCAGCCAGCGGACGAACCTCTTCCATGCCGCGGCCGTCTACGCGCTTGCCGTTTGCCAGCCAGCGGCGAACGATCTTCTTCTGCAGCTTGTCTACGCATTCGCCGAGGTTAGCGCCGTGCTCTTCCTTGTACTCCTCGTCCAGAGTTGCTTCAAACTCGTCAACGATAGCACGAACGCCGGCGTCACGAACGGTCTTGTCGTCGGTATCCATAGCAACCTCGAACTTGTCGTTGCAGGCTGCCTCGAGCTTGTCGAACAGGTCGTGGTCGATGTCATGATGCTCGTACTCGAACTTCGGCTTGCCGATCTCGTCCTTGATGGACTGGATGAACGCGCAGACCTTCTTCAGCTCCTCATGAGCCTCCATGAGGGCGTTAAACATATCGTCCTCCGGAACTTCCTTTGCACCGGCCTCGATCATAACGATCTTGTCCTTGGTAGCGCACAGGGTAACGTCCATCTCGGAAGCAGCGCGCTGCTCGGAGGTCGGGTTGATAACGGTCTTGCCGTCAACGATGCCAACCTGGCAGCCGGCTACAACGTAGTCGAACGGAATATCAGAGATAGAAACTGCGATGGAAGCGCCCAGCAGAGCAACTACCTCCGGAGAGTTGTCGTAGTCGTTCTCCAGAACGGTGCAGACGATGGAAACGTCGTTGCGCAGGTCCTTCGGGAACAGCGGACGCATCGGACGGTCGATCTGACGAGAGGACAGGATCGCCTTCTCGGACGGACGGCCCTCACGGCGCATGAACGAGCCCGGGATGCGGCCTACGGCGTACATACGCTCCTCAAAGTCAACGGAGAGCGGGAAAAAGTCGATGCCGTCACGCGGCTTAGCGGATGCGGTAGCGGTAACGAGAACAGCGGTCTCGCCGTAGCGAACCAGGCAGGAGCCGTTAGCGAGCTGTGCCATCTTGCCGGTCTCGACGGTCAGCTTGCGGCCGGCGATCTCGGTCTCAAAAACGCGGTAGTTTTTGAAGTCAAAGTGGTTGATGTTTGCCATTTTGTTTCCTCCTTTAATCGTTTGGGGAGGGCGGCAGCAGCTTTTTTAGCACTTGAAACAAAAACCAAGCGGAATGGAAAAATGGAGAATTGCTGTATCGCGCAAGGAGAGCGCTATTTCCATTTTCAATTCTCAATTTTCAATTCCAAATCATGCTCTGCATGATTTGGTCTCTCTTTCAACTGCTAAAAAGCGATAATGCCGCCCAGCTTAAAATACAGAAACAGGGGAGCAGACTGCTCCCCTATTTTCGCATTTTCTTACTTACGGATACCCAGCTTAGCGATCAGGGCACGGTAACGGTTGATGTCCTTCTTCTGCAGGTAAGCCAGCATAGAACGGCGCTGACCAACCATCTTCAGCAGACCGCGGCGAGAGTGGTTATCCTTCTTGTGTACCTTCAGGTGCTCGGTCAGCTCCTTGATGCGGGCGGTCAGGATTGCAACCTGAACCTCCGGGGAACCGGTGTCGGTAGCGTGGGTACGGTTTGCCTCGATAACGGCAGTCTTGTCTTCCTTACGGATCATGTCGGTATTTCACCTTTCGTTAAATAGATTTTTACTCACCCACAGGCCGGGCCGCGGCTTGGTGAATGGAGGCGATAGGAACGCTCCCTTTGTCCGTCAGCTAAGCGCGGGGCGAAAGTATATTTATATTACCATGAAAATGGCCGTTTGTAAAGCGATTTTCGCGGATTTCAGCATAAAATCTCAAAAACAGACGCGCGTTTGACGAAAAAACAGGCGTGTTTTTGTATAAGTTGTCAGTTTCTGCGGAATACTGCTGCGGGAATTGTCGGATTGTACAATTATGAACGAATTGTAAATGCGATTTTGGCACATTTGAATCTTGTCCGGAAAGAGGCGGAGTGCTATAATTACTATCATCATCGGTGGAGGGCTTGAGAGTTCTTCTCGCTCGCTGCCGTTTTTATTTATTGCTAAGAAACGCGACGGGGCGGTGCAGCAGCGCGGCCTGATGTCGCGTTTTTATTCGTTTTGGGGTACTTTTTCCGAACGGGAAAAACGGGGTCGCATACCTGTTTTCTGTGGGTGCTAACCCTCAGCCTGGGGGCCAAAAGGATAGACACCAAGGTTTCTATCCTCTTGGGACTACGGTTTCCTTTATTTCTTAGTCTGGCGAAAATCGGAGAGCGGCGACCGCTCCGAAAGAGGGGAACGGCAGAGAATCTTTTTTACCGTAGGGGCGCACATTGTGCGCCCTTTTCCGTTCTGCACAAACATAACCGCGCGCCTATGGCGATTTTCCACAAACAGGGAACACCAAACTTTGTGAAAAACCGCCTTTGCGGAAAAATTCTGTTTTCAGTATAATAAATATGTAAAAACGACGGTGTATATTGTTTTTTGCGTATTTCATCAACAAAACAGGAGAAATGGATATGAAGCGGATTAAGGCGGCGTGCATTTGTCAGACTCTGCATTTCCAGCTGAAGGAGGATTTGGAGCACAGTATTGCGGTGCGCCTGGTGCGCGAGGAAGTCGAGCACTACAAGCAGGCACTGGAGCGCAACCTCACGCACTATAAGATCGTAGACGAGGCGGAGCAGGAGGATGGTTCGGTAGTCATTCGTATCATCAAGCAGTACAACCGGAGTCCGGTAGGCGATTATCTGGATTGAAAAGAGCCTGTCTGCAGCGCAGACAGGCTCTTTCTCTTTATTTTGTGCCGAAAAAAGCCGCAGAGCATTGCTCTGCGGCTTTTCTTATACAATCAGAAGCAGCGTGCTGCGCTTTCCGCGGGCATGGCGGATGTTGCAAGCGGGGCTCCAAAACCCGCCGCAAACCGGGAGGTCGCAGGCAGCACGGCGCTTCAAAAAGCAATCAGATGATTACTTGGACTCCTTAGCAGCCTTGATTGCGTCGATCATCATCGGAACAACCTTGAACAGGTCGCCGCAGATGCCGTAGTCAGCTACGTCGAAGATCGGAGCGGAATCAGACTTGTTAACTGCTACGATGCACTCGGAATCCTGCATACCAGCCTTATGCTGGATAGCACCGGAAATGCCCAGAGCAACGTACAGCTTCGGATGTACGGTCTTGCCGGTCTGACCAACCTGGTGGTCAGCAGACAGCCAGCCGGAGTCGATAGCAGCACGGGAACCGCCAACAACGCCGCCGAACAGGCCAGCCAGCTCTTCAGCCAGCTTGATGCCGGTGTCAACGTCCTTGGAGATACCACGGCCTACAGATACAACTACCTCAGCGCCGGTCAGGTCAACCAGCTCCTTAGCTTCCTTAACGACCTCGAGAACCTTGGTCTTGATGTCAGCCTCGGACAGCTCGAAAGCTACCGGCTCAACAACTACTGCGTTAGCCTTAGCCTCGTTGTACTCGCCCTTCTTCAGTACGCCCGGACGAACGGTAGCCATCTGCGGACGGAAGCGCGGGCAGATAATGGTAGCCATCAGGTGACCGCCGAATGCCGGACGGGTCATCTTCAGGTTGCGGTCCTCGCGGTTCAGAGCATCGATCTGAGCCTGCGGCAGAGTGGAAGCATCCTGCAGGAATGCAGCGTACTTCTCTACGTCTACGTCGAGGTGGGTGCAGTCTGCGGTCAGACCGGTGTGCAGACGAGCTGCGCAGCGCGGGCCGAGGTCACGGCCAATGTTGGTAGCGGCGATCAGCAGGATCTCCGGCTTCTTAGCCATAACGGTGTCGCACAGAACCTTTGCATATGCATCGGTGGTGTAGGTATCGAGCAGGTCGCTCTCGCAAACCAGAACCTTGTCAGCGCCGTAAGCGCCCAGTTCCTTTGCCATCTTCTCGCCTACGCCCTTGCCGCCAAGCAGCAGGCCGCAAACTTCAGTGCCCATGTCGTCTGCCAGCTTGCGTGCCTCAGAGATCAGCTCGAGCACGGTCGGCTGCAGCTCGCCCTGGCGCTGCTCACAGAATACCCATACGCCGGAGAAATCGGCGAGGTTCGTATTATTGAAATCAGCCATTGTTCAGTATTCTCCTTCCGATTAAATGATGTGCTTCTTCTGAAGCTCAGCAACCAGCTCATCGCAGGTAGCCTTGTCAGCGCCCTCAAGCATCTTGCCCTGACCCTTCTGGGGAGGAGTGAAGGACTTGAAGATGTTGGTGGGAGAACCCTTCAGACCAATGGTGGTGGGATCGATCAGCGGATCGTCCTTCAGGGTGTTGTAGTCATATACGGAAACCGGAGCGGAGTAGCAGTCCATGATGCCGCCGAGGGACATGTAACGGGGCTCGTTCAGCTCCTTGATGCAGGTCAGCAGGCACGGGGTCTGGGTCTCGATGGTCATGTAGCCATCCTCCAGAGCGCGCTTAACGGTAACGGTGGTGCCCTCGATCTTTACGTCAGCAGCGTAGGAGACCTGCGGGATGTCCAGCTTCTCAGCGATCTGAGAACCAACCTGAGCGGTATCACCGTCGATAGCCTGACGGCCGCAGAATACGATGTCGTCCTTCTCCAGGCCAACCTTCTTAACAGCAGCAGCCAGGATCTGGGAAGTAGCAAAGGTATCGGAACCGCCGAACTCACGAGCGGAAACCAGAACGCCTTCATCAGCGCCGCGAGCGATCAGCTCACGCAGCATGCCCTCTGCCGGGGGAGGACCCATGGTGATAACAACGACCTTGCAGCCGGTAGCGTCCTTCAGCTTCAGAGCAGCCTCAACCGCGTTCTTGTCGTCCGGGTTGATGATGGTAGCCATGGATGCGCGGTTCAGAGTGCCATCGGGATTAACAGCAACCTTACCGGAGGTATCCGGAACCTGCTTTACACAAACAATTGCCTTCATAGTTCAGTTTTCCTCCTATTCTTACTTACCGAGAATGTTACCGGAGATAACAACGCGCTGAATCTCGCTGGTGCCCTCGTAGATCTCGGTGATCTTGGCATCACGCATCATGCGCTCAACCGGGTAATCCTTGGTGTAGCCGTAACCGCCGTGTACCTGAACTGCCTTGGTGGTGATCTTCATAGCAGCCTCGGAAGCGAACAGCTTAGCGGTTGCAGCGTCCACAGTGAAGCGGCCGCCCTCAGACTTAGCAACAGCAGCCTTGTAGGTCAGCAGGCGAGCAGCCTCGATTGCAACATGCATATCAGCAAAGAGGAACTGAGTGTTCTGGAACTTTGCGATCGGACGGCCGAACTGCTCACGGGTCTTAGCAAAGTTGATGGACTCTTCCATAGCGCCCTCTGCGATGCCCAGTGCCTGTGCAGCGATGCCGATACGGCCGCCGTCCAGGGTCTGCATAGCAATCTTGAAGCCCTTGCCTTCTGCGCCGAGGAGGTTCTCCTTCGGAACGATGCAGTCGGTGAATACGATCTCAGCCGTCGGGGAGCCGTGCAGGCCAAGCTTCTCCTCGTGCTTGCCAACAGAGAAGCCCGGGAAGGAGCTCTCTACGATAAATGCAGAAATGCCCCTGGTGCCCTTGGACTTGTCGGTCATAGCGAATACTACGAATACGTCAGCAACGTAGCCGTTGGTGATGAAGATCTTGGAGCCGTTCAGTACGTAGTGGTCACCCTGCAGCTCAGCAACGCAGGTGCCCTTTGCAGCGTCAGAACCAGCGTCCGGCTCGGTCAGTGCGAAAGCGCCTACCTTGTGGCCTTCGGTCAGCATGCGGAGGTACTTCTCCTTCTGTGCGGGAGTACCGTTTGCAATGATCGGGCCGCAGCACAGACCATTGTGGGTAGCGAGGATATCGCCGGTGGAAGCGCACTGCTTGGACAGCTCTTCGATAGCGATAGCGGAGGAAAGATCGTCAGCGCCTGCGCCGCCGAACTCCTCGGGCACGATCATGCCCATAACGCCCAGATCGAACAGCTTCTCGATGTTCTCGCGGGGGTAAGTAGAGGTTTTGTCGGTTTCCGCAGCGATGGGCTTAACTTCGTTCTCGGTGAAGTCATGCATCATCTGGCGAACCAGTTCCTGTTCACGGGTCAGATGGAAATCCATGTTCAAGTCTCCTTCTTGTTTGGATATTTATTGCCAAAGCCGGTAAAAACCGGCATTCCGCCTGTTGCAGACTGCCATTTGGTGCGGCAGGGAACCGCTTGCCCGTGTCTAACCGATCGATGGGGTGGTTCGGTTTGGAGCGGGTTTTGCACACTTTTTTGTTAAGTTTTTGTTCCGTCTACCAATATACCACACCAGATAGCAAGCGTCAACTGTCAATATTAACGGAATAAAGCAATAAATTTGGTAAATTATAAGGGATTGCACAAGCGGAATATTCTCAAAACGCGGGGTATGGTGATAAATACCGAAAAAAACGATGGAAACTGGTAAAAATACACAAATACACAGAGCTCTCCGGCGGGAGAACTCTGCGGTGGTGAAGTGTTGGTGCAGTTCAGTCTTTGGCTTTACCGCGCAGCTCGGGTTCTTTGGCGAGGCAGTTTCCGTAGTTTTCAATCTTGTGGTTGAGTCGCTCGAGCGTCTGCTGCATGGTGGCAATGCGTTTCTCGAGCTGGTCGCGCTGCTCGAGGAGCAGGGCCTTGCGGGCGCCGATGGTGCTGTCGCCCTGTTGGAACAGAGCCACATATTCGATGAGCGCCTCAATTGGCAGACCGGCCGCACGCATACATTTAATAAACTCGATCCAGCTGCACGAGGTCTGGTCGTAATCGCGGATGCCGCTTTTGGTGCGCGGTACCGGCGGGATCAGGCCGATGCGCTCGTAGTAGCGCAGTGTGTCCGGTGTGATGTCGAACTGTCTGCTCACTTCTGCGATGGTCATGCGAGTCACCTTCCTTTGCCCTTAGTGTAGCACTTGAAGTGGACTCTAAGTCAAGCCTGATTTTGATTTAGCTCTTCGCTGAAGTATTCGGGATGTGTGCTGTCCGGACGGCTGGGTGGTCCAAAAGTATAGACACCAAGGTTTCTATCCTCTTGGGACACCATCTTCCTTTATTTCTTAGATCGGTGAAAATCGGAGAGCGGCGACCGCTCCGAAATGAGGGGCGGCAGTCGGGCTGCCGCTGCATATCTTTCGTGAAATATTCGCAGTTCACAGATAGCGTACTGCTACACAGGCGTTTAAGTCTGTGCGGGTGCGACATAACAGTGTCGCACAATTCGTTTTCGCGTTATTACGGATGGCACCTGCGAATATTTCTGTACAGATATGCTTTATCTGGCATTCTCTTCACTCTCTGGATAATTCTCCGTTATGACAACAAAAAAGGAACCCTCTTTCGAGGATTCCTTTTTATGCAACTTTGGTTTGTTAAGCGGAGAAATTACTCCTCAACCTTAACGTATACGCCGCCGTTACGGCAGGACTCGGTAGCAGCCTTAGCCATGAGAACCGGACGCAGGCCATCGATAGCGC
>OGZI01001985.1_pt1 | contig 18125 bp, 19 predicted proteins | sample 1576711 | NCBI WGS metagenome assembly OGZI01 (sample SAMEA3541482, study PRJEB24748) | human gut metagenome | biome: human gut; feature: human-associated habitat; material: faeces | place: China | collected 2012
TTATAATATTAGGAACCACAGACTAATCATTTAACGATATAGAATATAATTTAGCTCCCTTCTTGTTATATAAGTCTACTGGTTTTACTAGTTTGTCATTCTACCAATTATTTAAGAACAAATCATCTCTTACTATAGATTGATCAACTCCATTAGATAGTTCATCTAATTTAGTTTGAATATAATCTGTATAACCTATTGACATTTTATAACTATTAGGAACATATTGGAAGAATGAATTCATAGTAGGATTATCTCCAGATGTAATAAATGCGTATACTACTAAATCCTTAAATAATTGACTTACTTTAGGCTCTGGATCTTCTAATAACTCTCTCCAGTAATTTATCAGATTATTAGCTTGTGACTGATCAGAATCCAATAATGATGAAGTATCAATGAAATCTAATCCATTATAATCTATATTGGGTATCAAATAATTTATGAAATCATTGTTAATAGTGCCATCATTGTTTAAGAATCTACTCAATTTAGGATTACCTTTCAATATTTCATGTTTAAAATTATTAATACGTTTAGCCATTGACATTTTCCCAGTAAACATACCATTAATGTCTATGCCATTCTGATGTATGAACTGATTGAAAAATCCACTCTTAATCTGAGCTTCCATTCCTGAAATAAGAGCATTTAACAGTTTAGAATCAGCATTATTCTTTCTACCAAGTAATGATAACATTATGTCTTTCTTACTTAAGAAAGTATCAGTATTTCTAAGTAACAGATTTTTAAAGATAGAAGTACCAAATGGAATACTGTTTTCAGTTTTCTTAGCAATGAAAGTATCTTCATAGAATCTTTCAATTTCACCATTTGCAAAGTTAACATCCTCTGTCATTGCCCACATACCGTTGTAGTATGTCTGTTGTTCAGCAAATGTTTTACCAGTCTTCTTAGTATCTACTTTAGAGTATTTAACAAGATTAGCTAATGAATCAGCGTATGGTTTCAATGCCTTCCAAGCATAGTATATACGAACCTATTCTTCATTAAAGTTACTTATTTCTTCTTTATCTAGTTTAAGCAACTCTCTTGTTCTAGACGTATATTCACCATTTTTATTCTAATATGTATTGAATAAGTCTTGATATTCATTAGCTTTTGAATTTTCATCACTATTTATAAATTCATATTTTTTCCTATACTTCTCAGTAGGATCATACTTATCAAGTACAGATTCGATAGCTTCGTTCTCTAACTATGTAGGAGTCTTAGTTCTATCTATACCATACTTACCTTTAGTCTTTATAACAGCTTCCGCCATTTCTTTAAGAATAGGTTGAGCAACGAAGTAGAACGTCTGCTTACCTTTACCAGTACGTAATAAGAAAGAAACCATATTGTATGTCCATGAATTAACATTCAATCTTACAATATACGGGTCTTTAGCAATATCTACGAAACCATTAATCATAGCAGATAGCCAGTCAAGTATTCTACCACCTTTTTTCATACCCGCTACAGGAGTATCATATATACCACCTATATTCCATATATCTAGAGTATTAGTGAACTTATTTCTAACCATACTAAGCTTAGTAAGCTGAGTAAGGATATGATGAGCATTATTCAATGCAAAAGGACCAATACCTGCTTTACCACCAGTATATTCAGCTTTTCTAGCTTCTTGATAAGTAGGAGAGTATACTTCAAACGGAGTAGGATGATAGCTACTAGGTCCTTCAATATCTCTAAGTACTTCCTTAACATTCTCTGTAGCATTATCAATAGATAACTTAAGTGAGTTAGTATTATCTTTAGTAAGTAACACTTTCATATAAGCATCAAGCATTTCATTCTTTATAGAACTACGTACGTCTTCATATTTAAGAGCATTACCTTTAGTAATTTTAACTCCTTTATTGTTATAACTAAATCTAGCTACATATAGTTTATCAATATCGAAGTCAGAACCAGTAAGCTTAGTAAAGTCTTCAGGAAGCATAATAGTGTCACCCATTATTTCGGGGAATACATCTACAAAACGTAATGGAGATATAGATGCAATAGACTGAGTAGGAATACGATAACCAATGGCGTTAGCTGTAGCTTTATCACCAATAATTTCATGATCAATAAGCCATTGTCTAGCTTCTCTATATGTTAAGTTTTCATAATTAGGTATAAAGTACTTAAACAAGTTTATACTTACTACTGAATCCATCGACCCTTCTTCATTAATAGACTTGAGCACTCTACCGTCATTTATCATATTTGGTGTTATTACTTTAGTAGAAGTAGCTTCTAGACCTAAAGTAGATCTTTGAATAAAGGCTCCACCTGGTATATGAACATCAATAACTTGTTTGTTGATCATAGAAATAAATCTACTTTCCAACCACTTGTTATCAGATAGAGAAGATAAAGGAATTATAAACTTGTTATTAGCTGTTTTAAGACCAGATAATACGTTGTCATTAGCATCTGATTCTCTAGCATCATCTTCTAGCATTTTAGCTAGTTTAGGTATATTAACACTACCATCTTTGTTAAATAATTCATCTTCTAAGTCTTTAACACCCATATCAGATAATTTATTCAATGCGTTCATGATAGTATCTTTGATTTCTCTACCAGTTACTTGTCTACCCTCAATGCCATATAAATCATCCATACGAAGATTAGATAGATTTACTTTCATAAATTGAGTACCAGCCATCTGTTCTTCATGTGTATGAGGATTAGTTTCTAACTGTTGTCTTAAGTATTTAAACTTCTGAGTATAAGTAACCAAGTTATTGAAGTCATTTAGAGTATTTCCTTCTTCATTAATTAACTCATCAGTAACTTTAGCACTGAGAACAGTTTGCCCATCTCTTAGTTCTATTTCACTGTCTTTAGCTACTCTATAGAACTTCATAGGAGATCTGGAACCAGCTTTAACAGCAGAATCAAATAGAACCATATCTACTGGTTTACTAGGATCTGTCATTCTATCATATAGCGCCTTTATATCACCAGTAGCTATACTCTTGAATAATGGGAACAATGCCATCTTATTGAAGTAAGGTATACCTAATCCAGGTATTTCATTGAATCTAGTACCAAATGCCATATACTTCATAGCATTTAATATAACCTTATTAGCTTCAGCATACAATTTAGGATCAGAATCCCATAAATCAGCTGTATCTTCATTAGTAAGTATATCAAATGCTTTCTTTATTTCAGGAGACCATACTCCACGCATTCTAAGTAGATCTCTAGTCATGTTAGGACTAATATATACAGCAGCATCGGCTACGTTTATTCCTCCTTTATAACCTTCTACTTCTGCTTTAGCGGCTTGTTTAGCTATCTTAACTGATTCAGGATAGATTTTTTCAATTTCCTGGATACTTAAGTCTTTTACTTCATTCCAAGCATCTTCACCTTCTAGTTCTTGAATGGTTTCTTTAATGTTACCTCTAGTAAATAGACCTTCATATATGTAATATTGCTTGTCCATTATCTCATGGTCTTTTAATTCAGCAACTACATATTCATCTCTAATTGGATCATTAAAGAAATCTAGTCTGTTATTCAAACCAGTAGAAGTAAGAGAGCCGAGACGTTTGATTTTATCAATAGATACATCTACAGGGCCGTGTTCATCATATTTTACTTTATAGTATGCAGGAGCACCACTAAATAGTTTTTCAACCTCATTAATTGATATTATACTATTGATAGTGTAATCAGCTAGCATATCAAATATGGCATAACCTTCAGCATTAGTAGGATCAAGTTGGCTATAGAAAGATTTTCTATTATTTAATTCGATATCGTCAAGTAGTTTGTTACGCAAACTCCATATATCGTTGTTTTCGTTACCTTCAATCAATCCTAATTCTTTAGCTGTAGCTATCTCCTGTTTAACACGTTGATTGATTAGAGAGCTTAAAAATGCCTTCTGCGTGTCTTTAGATAAGTTAAAGAAATAGTCTTTAGCTGTCTGAAGATTTTCTTTAGCTGATTTCATAGGATCATTAAAACTAATGAATCCCTTAGATGTATTAATGCCAGTTAATAATAAGAATCTAGCTCCGTTTCCTTCTAACTTCTTAGAGTGTTTTTTACCATTCTTATCTTTCCAACTTACTTTGTTAGGAGTATGGAAGTTCTTTATTCTTCTAGAAGGTTCTAGCCAGTCATTATTGATAGTACCATCGTCATTGTAATGTAAGCCAGTCTTTTCATCATAATGAGTTGGATCGTCATCTATTTGTCTTAAACAAAGCTCTATTTGATTTAATTCATCATAGCAATACCCAAGCAAATTATCCATACTTTGTTCTCCATATTTGATATAAGCACCTTGCGGAGTAACATTAAAGCTTATTCTTTCATGGGGCAATCTTATACCTTTAATGAAGTGATAAGTCTTTTTATCTGCTACAGTAGGGAATATGATTCTATCATTAAATACGGCTACCATTTTAGCTAAATAGTCCTCTCTATCAGTAATTCCAAAGTAATCTCTACCAACATCTTGTGAAGTAGTATCTTTGAAGTTTATAAGGGTTTCGACAGACAGATCTTTATTACCATTCTTTACAGAATTAAGTATTATTGAATTGCCATTATATACTACGGAATTTAAGTTATCAAATGTATCTTTATCATTTACTATTTCATTAAGTCTATCTTTAGCAAAGTTATTTTGAGATACCATATAATAACTATTACCATCTGGACCATAACTACTTAAACTTTTATCAGTAGCGTGTTGATAAGCGTAGTAATTCGCAATTTCTTTGATAAATCCAGATGTATTCCATATTTGAGTAGGTTGTAATGATTCTTCTGCTACCTTTATAGGACTAATAGTATTATCTTTATTAATAGAATTCTTAATGTTCTCTAATGTTTCTACTAATCTAGGAACACCACCAAATTTAATTCTGTTTACTAAGAACGAATTTAATAGAGTATATTGGTCTAATCTAGGATTACCGTAATCTCCAGATAATAGCATTCTGTTAAGAGTAGGTTTATCTATACCTATACCAACAGAATTCATCATACGAATAATAATATCTTTCAGATACTCTTGATTAGATGCTTCATGTAGATCTATGTTGCTATCCCCTATTCTTAACAAACCTTTATTGTTAGTAAATGCATTTCTAATTCTATTGAAATTATCTATTATAACACGTAAAGTTTGTTTAGCGTTATCTGTTGCTACAATTGCTCCACTTTCATTATACTTAAATATACCAGAATTATTAAACAGGTATTGTGACCATACTCTAGGATAATTAGCTGCTTTTACGTCTACAGTATTATCCTTTAGCTCCATTCTAGTAAATCCTGTTTCGGCATCTTCACTAATCTTTACTGTGATGTAGTTATTAATATCAGATGTAATAACAGTCTCTATTCTAGTAAGCATTGCTTCGGCTTGAGTAGCTACATTAGTGTCAGCACTTAATGAATTCTTTACTAAAGTAGTCAATCTAAGTAATAAAGCTTGATAGAAAGTATCACCATTCTTGGCAAAGAATTGTACTTTATCTATGATGTTGGATATAGTTCTACAGCCAGATAGATCTTTTAATATATTTGTCCAAGCTATATTAGGGTCTACAAAACTAGGGAAATGAGTATACTCATCAAATTTGGTTTGAGGAGTACCATCTTTACCTATTTCATATGCTGGAATAGTTTGGAAGAAGAATTTTACTTCAGCAGGAGCATTATCTCTAATAGATATATTCATACCTTCTACAGTATGTTGGCCTATATTTACTCCTTCTGTACCTTCTTCTATATTAGAAATAGTATCGTTTTCATTTCTATCTACGGCTCTAATTCCTAACTATTTTAGCTTAACAGTAAGCATTGGTAGGATAATAGAATCAAACTTCTCTACTACTTCATTGATAACATCAGAAGGATACTTATAAGCTTGTGCTTGAAGTATAAGTTTAAGTCTATCAAACTTAGGAGCTTCCTTAGATAAATCAGAGTAGTTTATTGTCTTACCATCAGTAAATGATACTTGGAAGAAAGCATATGTTAAACTGTTTATAATGTCATTCAATTGCTTAACCGTCTGAATATGTTTAAATTTATATCCAGATACTTCCATGTTAGCTCCTTCACCTTTGTATATTTCTCTGAATCTAGCTACATTTTCAGCACTTGGTTTCAATCCATAGTATTTACCTCTATTAATAGCTGAATATATCTTAGCTAATCCATATTGACCAGTTCTAATCCATAACTTAATAAAGTCATATATTCTTCTGAACCAGTTTTTAGTATCAAATCTGTAATTGCCTGATTCATTTAGCATAAAATCTTTAAACTGATCAGCTAATTTTTCATCAATTTGCTTATCAGTTAAACCTTGATCTCTATACTTCTTGTAAATTCTATTTCTATGTTTAGGATCAATTAACAATTGAGATACTCTATGCCAAGCTTCATGATATTGAACACCTTCTGGAGCCTACGCTGAAATCTTTATAGAATCTTCAGTTACTTTACCTACTACAATATTCCCAGCCTCTGTAACATCTATGACAGAAGAAACTATTTCTGGAGTAATACCTAAAATAGATTGTATCCACTCTTTAGCCTGTTCAGGATTCATTCTATTCTAGCTATTGATAGCCAATTCAGATACTTCTTTTTCGGTTACTTCCATATTAGGACCTTTTCTACCTTTACCGTCTAATATAGAAAATATTTCATCCAAATCTATAGTAGTTTGCTTACCTGTTTCATCTGGTAAGGTAATGCTACCTCTTTTAGTTTCTTCCTGAACTTTTTGCTGAGACTGCTCTATTTTACGCTATGCTGTCTTATCTACTAACATTACATCGTCAATGTAAATGTTAGCATCTTGTAAAGTATCAGCTATATCTGTGAGTAATATACCTTGCTTTATATACCAACCAAGTACACTAATGCCATTAGGATGGCTAGAGTCTACCTACTTATTACCATTACTATCTTTAGTAATACCAAAATCTTTATTAGTAAACTCTAAAACATTCGGTATTAATGTGATCTTATCTACATTATTGTTCTTTAAGAATAAAGCCAAAGGATATAGTTTAGGATCCTTTACTTGGGACTGTAAATCACCACCTAGATAATTAGAACTTAAACCCGATTCATCAATATTCCAATGGAAATTATCCATTATATAATTCTTCAGTCTTTCTCTAATTTCTGGTACAGTAGTTATATCATTTAAGTTATATATTTGTTGACCTACTACTAACTGGTTATCTTCAGTAAGATAGAACTACTTAGCCATTTTAGCTCTTACTTGCTCTGGAGATAGTCTAGTATCATTAGGGTTAGTAGCTGTTTGAGGACCAAAGTTTACTAAGAACTGTAGTACATTTTGTGGTGTAATATTAGTAACTGTACCATTTGCATCCGTATAGAATTGATCTTTAGAAGTAACTAAATTGATTATAAGATCAGCTACTTCTGGTTTATCTTTAAAGTTACCATAATTTAGTACTACACCTATTTGAGATGAACTTCCGTCATCTCTAGAAGTCTTAATCATCCATACTGGTTTACCCATAGGGAAACCTTTAGCAGATATTACTTGGTTCTTAAAGCGAATTACATTGCCACCTAAACCACCTGTAGTAATACCTATCTAAGTATTTTCAGAATTAATTTCATACGGATCTTTAACAGTTAACCAAGAAGATTCAGTAAGATTTCTATTCTTGGGGCTACCATCTTCATTTTTAAGATTTACAATTCTACCATTGGTTTTTCTTATGGTAGTGGGTACTATCTCTAAGTTAGGATTAGACTATACTTGTTTATTCAACTCTAGTACTTTATTACGTAAAGCACTGAGATTATTTACAATTAGCTATTGATCATTAAATGGTAATCTATTGAAAGCTCTATTTCCTCTAGCATACAGTCCTTCTACAGTCTTAATGCTGGCCACATATTCTTTACCTTTGTAGTTAAATAAAGCATATATGGCATCTGTAGTAGTACCATCACCTTTAGTATAAGGTCTTACTACTATACGTACCCCATTTTTAGTTACTTCTTTGATAAAGTCAGGTTGTCCAGATACCTCAGAGAATTCTTCATTATTCAGATACTACTCCATACCTTGGAATTTCTTAGGTACTCTAATCCATTGTCCTTGCTCATTCTGCTTAGAATCAGTAAGTCTGTAGTTCAATTCGTGAGAATATGGATCTAATCTAGAGTCATAAGTTAACTCTTCTAATTGTCTGGGTTCAGTTTCAGTATCCTCTGTAACTTGTTGCTCCTTAATAACCTAATTAGGAGTTTCTAAAGCTTGCTTAGCTTCATCACCAAGCCATCCACCAAGTATATCACTGAGAGTTGGTACGTCCTCTATAGATAGTGGTTCTGTTTTAGGAGCTTCTTCAACTGGAGATACAGGAGTAGGAGTTTCACTAGGAATAGTGATGGGCTTTTGAGCTTCTTTTTCTTTATTCTATATGTTTTGTTGTTCTCTCTAAGCTATTTCTTCTCTTGCTTCTTGAGCAAGCAACTTCAACTCTTCAGCTCTAGCTTTTTCTTTACCTTGTAAGTTCTGCGATATTTTCCATTCACCAGAACTTATAAAGTCAGAATATGCTGTTTTAAGCAATTTTTCATCTATCTGTTCTGTTTCTGTTTCCTAAATAGGAGTGCTAGTAGGAGTAGATACTTCTGCTATAGGTTCTTCTACTGTTTTTGTTTCATCAGAAACAGGAACAGAAGTAGTAATAGGTTCTGGAGTAACTTCTTCTCCTTCTTCAACCACCTTCTCTTGTGTTCTACCAGAGTATAAGTCTTCTATATCTTGTACAAAATCATCTTCTTTGGCTTCAGAGTCTTTCCATTTATTAATCTTAGCCATTATAGATTTCTTATCATCTGAAGACATTAGATTGTTCTCTTCACGAGCTCTAGCTTGATCCAAAGAAGTCAATATAACTTGTTCTTGAGCATCAGCTAAATCCTGATGTATAGAGGGAACTTGAAAGTCAGTTTCAGTTAAATCAAACTGATTTAATACCTTTTTGAGTTCAGTATAGCTATTGAATAAAGACTCTCTATCTGTATTCAATAGGTTTCTAAAGTGTATAACATCGGCTTTAGATGTACGTAAATTGGTATTCTTTTCAAGTTCGTTAAGTTTAGTACTATTTTGCTTATAGTCGCTTATTAGTTGATCATAAACTGATAATTCAGAGTACAGAGATATAGCACTTCTTATATCTTCTACACTTATCTGTGAGCGTTGTTCATCAGATAGTTTAGCTATTACTCTTTCAATTTGCTTATTTACCTCTTCTCCGTTTAATATACTCTACAATTTGTTATTTGCTGTTGCAAAATTTTTATCAGATTCTTCAACTAGTTTGTCATAATGATCCTTTAGTGCAATAAGTATATTATAATCATCAGTATTTGGTTCTATACCCAATGCTTCAGCTTGTTTTAATGCAGATTCAGATGTAGCTATGTTTCTTACTCTGTTAGCATTATTTCTTTCAGTCTCTATATCTTCTTGAGTAAGACCGTCAATGTTGGCAGATTGAAGATTATCAAATGATTGCATTAAGTTATTCCACTTATTATTTGCAGCCATTTCTGCATATACTATGTCTTTTCTTACTCTATCCTTTTGATCTAGTTTTTCAGCATATAAAGCTGATAATAGTTTATCTGCTTGTAATTGGTCTCTAGTTTGTAAGTAAGAAGTAGCAGCACCTATACCACCAGTCATTAGACCACCAAGCAATGCCCCACCTTTAAAGTTTTCCATAAATTCTGCATCGTCTGAATATACAGAATCCCAGGGAGTAATTGCTGCAAATATAGATCTTGCTCCAGATCCTATGTTCTTAATAAAACTCTTTGCCAAATTAGGATTTTCTTCAAAGTGTCTGTCAATGTAGTCCTAACCTTTCATATATTGAGTGCCTTCTTCTGCACCTTCCATAGCAGAAGATATAAGAATTCTACCTCCTAAATCCAATACTGCTTTACGTTTAGTTATTTTAGGAAGTTTATCTACACTATCTATACCAAAGCTAGCTACATCATCTATACGCTTTGCAAATTCTCCTTTTAAGAAGCCTTTACCTTTATCATACTTTTCAGCTATAGTTTTTAAACCGCGTACACTTTTAGCCATTTTACCCAATGGTACAACTTCCAGCATAGTCTGTGTAGCATCCCAAGCAGACAAAGCCATGTTATCAGTATAAAGAGACTTCATACCTTCAAAGTTGTTAAGACGAATTTTATCGAACTTAACGTTGTTTACTTTTACTTGATTAGTAAGTAATTGATCGTATACGTAATCATCATTATCTATCTACTCTTGAGTATAAGAACCCATTCTTTGCATTTCTGCTTTGGCATCCTTTAATAACTGTTTAGAAATACCACTTTTATCAATTTGATTAAGTACTGATGTCTTATAATTACTATATACTTCTCCTTTGGATTCCCTTTCTCTACTGAATAGATTGCCTACTATTGCTGCTCCTGCTCCAACGGTCATACCTACAGCTGTACCTATAGGACCAAAACTAGAACCTATAGATGTTGCTGCATAAGTAGTACCAGTAGTAAGTATATCATTAGTAATAGTAGCGGCAGATGAGCCCATTAATCCTGGTATCTTAAACAAATATGTATCTATATCAGTAAGATCCATACCAGGTTGTTGTGATTTTCTACGATAATAGTCAGAAGTTAACTTACTGTTGTACTCATCAGCATTATTCTGTGCAATATCTGCCTAAACTAAAGCTTGACTCTTCCTAGCATATAAAGTATTAGGATCTGAATAAGATCCTGTAGCTTTATCTATCTGTTCTGTTGTCTGACGATCTATTTCACTTAAAGCTGAATTCCAATTTCCGTTAATGAAATCGGTTTTCAGCTTTGTATTTAAAGAAGAGTCATTCAACTTATCATTTAATATGTTATTGTAAGCTTCTTTGTTATTGAGAATAGTATCAGACAGTAACTTTACCTACTGTTTTAAATCTTTATTAGCAGGATCTTGTCTTAATTGAGGAAGTATAGTGTTAATATCACGTACAGCTTGGATATAGTTTTTGGCATTTAGAATTGTATTATAATCCTAATCTGCCATTACATAATCACCTAATGCGCTATCTCTAATAACTTCATTTCTTTTAAGGTTCCAATCATTAAATGCATTAGATACCCAATCTGTAACTCCAAAATCATCAGGAGCCCCCTCATAAGAGGGGTTCTCCATAGTATGGAAATATTCTTCTATATTAGCTTTAGGAGCCTAATAAGCATCGTACAAAGCTGTTCTCTATCTTATACTATCTGTTAATGATGTATCGTATACTTTTCTTTTCATATTATCTTATACTTCCTAATGTTTGTAATGCTGAAGTTCCATATTCATCTTTAGCTTGGGATGTACCACCTATACCTGTAGGTGAACCACCTTGCCATCTTTGATTTACTCTTTGCCAGAATTCTGGAGCATTGTTAGTACTTGGTAATGCTTTGAATATATCCATCTCAAAATATTCATGACCATCTTCTCCAACTACTTCTGTAACTTCTGAAGCTTTATATAAGTCTTTTAATGCAGTTCTAGTACTCTGTCTACCAAACGGAGCTACTAAGTTATCTGCAAATCCTTGTGTTAAACCTTTATCGCTCCAAAGACCTGTACCTAACGCTTGTTCTATTCTTTCTTTAGGTATTCTTATTTTACCAGATAATGCAAATGTTCCAGGTCCTACTTTAACCATTTTGCCTTCAGGTAAGAACTGTACATCAGATAAATTACCTGATTCAAGTACTTCCTTTAATGGGAAGCTTGTGTCTCTACCAATACCCGCTACTCTTTCTGCTTTTCTAGGAGTGGTTTCAGAAGCAATTTGAAATACTGTTTCAGGTAATAGGAAACCTCTAGAATCATTAAATTGGTATACATTCTTAGTAGTACCATTCTCATCTTTTACTTCTTGTTGTGAACCACCTATACCAGTTAATAAATCATCACTCTCAAGTAAGCTAACATTACCTTTAATCATATCCAAAGCTGAGTTTACACCTTTTAAGTAACCTTGTTTAGAATATTCTTTATTACCGCTTACAGATATAGGAGAGAAGCCGGATACTTTTTGGAATTCATCTCTAAGTACATGTTTATTAGCAAGACCGATCATTTGAGCTTGTAATCTATCAGCTGCATCTGACGCACTTCTAGCTACTATCAAATCATTATCATTACCAGTAGCTCTATATGCATTAGAATACTGCATTGCAGCCTGATTAAGTTGCATATATGAGTTCATCATGTTATCAATATTCTATACACCTTTCTTAGCATCTTGAGCTATCTTAGTATTTGGATACTTACTTATTAGACCTTCAATATAATTTCTATATTGATCAAATCTAGAACCAATTCTAGATTGCACGCTTCTGGTAATAGATTCATTTAAAAAGTCTAATCTGGTAGGATTAGGTCTAATTATTTCATCTTTACCAGTTCTGCTTGCAGCATGCTTAGCTTGTATTAACCACAATGGATCGACAGTATCTTGGTTTACTATTCTATCTCTTTGTGAATCTGCAATCATTCCTACAAACGCCTCTCTAGCAGCAGCTTCATTACCACCCGTAGCTTGCAAAGCTTCTTTATAATATTTCTGCCCTTGAGGTGTACTTACTAAATCATTAAATCTAGCATTAGCTATGTCATATAGTGTGTCGTATGTAATGCCAGCTCTATTGTACTTAACTCCATCTTTCCATACTGAACCTAAACTACTAGGTTTGAGATTACTAAAGTAAGGATTAGATAGTTCATCAGCTGTCATGTATCTGACAGGAGTAATGTCACTAAATACTCTTTTATTACCTAGTGTATCATACTGAGGAATATTAGAATCATCCCATCCTTCTTTATATTTTCCTTCAGCTTCCATCTTAGCTCTCATCTCCAATCCAGCTCTAAGATTATCTGCACTTTCCTTAAGTAAGGATAAGGAAGAATAATCTGTGCTATTAATTAACGATTGTAAGTTAGCTCTAAAAGAAGCATCCTTCATAGCATCAGGATTATTTGCTATCTAATTGATAGCGTTCTGTACATCCTTTCTATTAATAGTCAAGTTATACCAATTCTAAGTATCTACAGCGGAAGGAGAACGGAATTCTCCAAATTTCTGTAGTGCTGTACTAAACTATTTAGCTGCCTCATCTACTGCTGCTTTCTGTGTAGCTCCTATTCTATATAATTCACCAAAGTTAATAGGAACATACGTATTCATTATAGGGGCTTCAGCAGCCTAATCATATCTATTAGCTGTCATTATTTATTACCTCCCTTATTTAACCATTTCTTAAATTGACTCATATCAGCAGAAGTAAATCCAGCTTGCAAGAACGGATCATACAATTTAAGCATAGCGTTATCTCTACTTCTTTGATTACTCATTAACTCTCTATTTTGAGCCCACTGACTTAATTGACCTAAACCTGTTCTACGAATATTTCTAGCAGTAGCTCTATTACGAGCATTAAGTTCAGATGCTAAGTTAGTAGCTTGAACCCACTGCTGTCCTAAGTTATTCATTGCATTGGCATATTCGGCTTTATACTGATTATTTGCATTACTTTCAGCAGCTCTAGCGGTAGCAATAGCTTTATTAGTAGCAATAGCATTCTGTAATCTAAACGCCATATCTTGACCAGTATTAGTTCTCTATTGACTAGCTGCATAATTAGCTACATTTCTATTAGTTTCTATATCTCTGAGCAACGGATCAACATTGTATCTACGTCTGCCCATAGTATTAGCAATAGCTGTAGCATATGGGTTATAATTAGCAGGTACTGCTTCTGGACTACTAGTAAACAAATTAGACATTATAGGAACAAGAGAAGTTACACCACTAATTAAACTACTTAATCCTTCTAATCTTACAGGTTCTTCATTAGGATTTGTAATGACTGGTTCTACTGTTGGGCTTACTGCTGTTCTAGTTCTAATGTCCTGTGGAGTAGCATCTATACTAAAATCTTCATTAATAGTATCTAAATTAGGAATTATCTCTGGAGCAGTAACTCTAGCAGTTTTAGGCATTACTCTAGAAGTATAGTTAGTAGTATTTACTTTAGGAGATACTTTTCTAGTAGCATTTATAGTAACTTCTGGTAAACTACCTGCATCTATTTCTGATACTCTACCATAATTATCCCAAGGAGCAGTAACATCTCCTTTTATACCCCAAGTATCTCTAACTCTTGGTGTAGGAGCACTAACACCCATACTGATTTCACCAGCAAATCTAGGGTCTATCATAAAACCAGCAGCATTGTATCCAGCTGGAGTATTGTCACCTCCTCTAGCAAAACTCTCTAGTTCTTTAGTTTTATTCTTAATGCCTTTCTTAGCTTTAATACTTTCTTGCATAGCAAATAGTTTGTCATGCATTAATTTATCATTCATCTCATTAAGCATATTTGCATTCTAAGCGTATATGTCTTTTCCTTTACTTTTCTTTCTAGTCATTACTTTATCACCTAATTCTGCAAAGGTTTTATTTGTACCAGGCACTTTCAAAGTATTACTTAATATTCTACTTCCTTCTGGTAAGTTTACTAAATTACTATCTGTAGGCTATCCTTGTTCAGGTACTTTACTTACTGAACCATCTGGAGTCTATATTAGTTCTCCATCATCTACATAAGCCAATGATGAAGGAACTTTACCACCGTATTCAAATACATCAGTATCAAACTCTGTGTTATCTTCATTAAACTCATTAGCTAATCTTTCTGTACCAGCTACAGCTTCTCTATTTTGAAATGCGTTCAATCTTATAGCAGCTCTACGTCTTCTAAGTTTCTTATTTCTAAATGCACCTCTTAAGCCAGTACCCAGAGTACCTTCATCAAAGTCAGTAAATGAGGTCATTTCTGCTGCCTTTCCTTTTTTACCTATGAGACCAGCAGCTGCACCAGCTATACCACCTACTAATCCACCTACAGGCCCCCCTATAGTCATACCAAGTTGTGCACCAGATCCTGCTCCTTCTGCAATACCTGCAATAGATTGCATAGTAGCTTCTCCACCTGTAGTAGCTGTAGATGTCTAAAAAGGACTTGTTAATGTATTTATAGCCCCTGGTATTGCCTAAGTTATACCAGATATATTTCCTATACCAACCTTAGTAGGGTTACTTTTAACTATAAGGTTGCTAGGATTATTAGGAGCAATACCTCTAGATATAGAGGATTGTAATTCCTGCATATTACTTAAAGATACCGGCAAACCAAACTACGCAGCAGGAATCTGTATTTTTCTTTTGTTTTTATTCTTTTTCATATTAAATTCTAGAATATCTATAAGTAGTTGTTATCTAAGGTATCTAAAAAGAATAATCCTTATCTGATTTAAACTTATAATCACAAACCATATATTTACCTCTCATTCTAGCAGGAAATGACATATTGTCTTCTTCCTCGAATTGATCCTATCTTGGAACAGGCATTCTATAAGTATCTTCACGATAGTCAAATACTAAATCTTCTCCTTCTTTATTCGCTACTTGATGTTTAGTATTGAATTTTATTCCATCTAATATGTCATTAGTTAATATCTTATTATTAGGATCTATAAATTCTCCTTGTAATGCAATATTATCAAATACTTTAGTATATTGAGGATCTTTGTTTACTATGATTCGTAGTCTTATATCCTTACTTGTATCACCAAATCCTTCTATATCTAATGAATTTATTATATAAAATTCATTATTCTTAGTAGCTACAACCTTATCTCTGAGAGGTAACGTAAAATCTGGATCAAACGTATATAAAGATGTAAATACATTTAGCTTCTCATTATATATCAAAGACTTATTATATAATCTAAACCATACTTCATCATATTTCTTATCATACAATGAATTAGCTCCTTTAGTTTTCTGACTATACATTGTGTTCATATATGATTGTACGTTACAGTCTTTTGTTATTATACTTATTCCTCCTCCTGTAGATTTACATATTTCATTCTTATCCTAGTCATACCAATAAATGCTATTACTAGAGTTTACTATACTTCTATCATTAATAACCTTAGTACCATTTAAAGTACTTAAGTAATCGTATCTATCTAATACACCACCAGTACCTAATACTAACTAACCTACATTATTATCTTGTATCAATGATCTTTCATTTACAGATAATACTCCAAAAGCATTATTCTACCAAAAGTATAATCTATTAAATATACCTCGTATGTTAGTTATTTCTCCATACTGATAATCTACATCTATGAAATCAGCTGGTTTAAATACAGACCAATTGTCTATATTTTCATTGATAGTTTTAGCCTGTGATACATACACTCTATTGGCTGATTTTACATTAGCTTCATCGTATAGACCTCTAGTACTGAATAATTTAGCATCTGGTGTTACTGAATAAACATCATTATACAAATAATATGGTTTACTTTGGGAATGATATTGCTACATTTGAGTAGGCTCTAATTGCATAAAAGCATCCACTGCACCTGTACCTGCATTGTATGTTCTATTGGTCATTTCACCCATAGATAACTTTAGGTTTATAGTGCTTTCTAAAGGAATGTAAGCTCCAAAGTATCTCTTGTTTTCATTCCATTCATTTACATCATTCCTTTGAAATATCATCTGGCACGGATAGTCTAGTATCCCTAAGTAAGTATCACCACCAAATGCATATACTGTATTATTAGCTTTATTACCATAAGCTCCAACAGGTATATAAGTATTACTAGTTCTAGATGAATAAGTATTACCACTGTAAGGTATAATTGCTTTTTTAACATTAACTACAGTTACAACGCAATTATTCATCATATTAGAGTCTCTGTAAGCAGAAACTCCTTCTATACTTTGCTTATCCTATTCAGAAGATTGTAGTATCATACATGGCCCAGCTGGACCATAGGTAACAACATTATCACTATCTCCAGCTTTATAAAATTCACTAGTTGCCCAATTAGTATAAGCAATGTCACCTATATTTATCTTATAAGGAGCTACACCACCATTATTAGTTACATTATAAGGTATATTTTTTGCAAGTTTAGCATCTATAATAGTCTATTCTGCTGAATTATAGATAGAAGATCCTTTAGAATAGAATTTTTGTATGTAAGCCCCACAGAAATCATCTTTATGAATTTTAAATACTTGAGCTGCATTTTCAGATTGGCTGTCATCTTTATTGACTACCTTGGTCCATTTTCTATATTCAGATGAATTTACAACTGTATTATTAGGTGGATATACACTTCTATTATTCATTCCTACCCAATTCTATACATTTACTCCAGTGGTTGTATCTACTTCTGCTGTACTAAAGTAAGAATGAATAAGACTTTCCTATTTAATATACACATTATCTTTGAATACTTCTTCCGCTTTCTCTCCATTAAAACAAACCTCAGGAGATATAAATCTCCAATACCCAGATGCTATGTCGTTAGTATCTATAGTACTAGTTCTTTTAAATACAGAACCGGTAAGATCCATTACCATTTGCCTACGCTTGTTCATCAAAAATGGCATTGGTCTGTACTCATTCGTATCTTTAGACGTACCTCTACCAACTTCACCGTTATCTCTATCTTCTACTATCTTATAATTATGTAGTGAAGTAATTACTCCTTGTGATACAATTGTTCTATCTTGTTCAGTACGATCACATCTAACTATTTCATATGATACAGCGTCTATAGGGAAGTTTTTTACTGTAAATCTAACTCCTATAGGCATAGACTAAAATACATTATTGCCTATATCCTAATTAAATGCTGGAAAAGTATCCATGTTAGGAAATCTTATATCCCCTATCCATAATGTTGGTGATGCTATAGATTTACTATTGTAGAATACTATACCAAATCTATATACCTCGTCTCGTTGATAACTTCTAAATAAAGCAGATATTACTGGATCAGCGTAATTCTTCTATCTTGTGGCAGTCTTTATTTTCTTAGTAGTAGCTAGTTCCTATTTGTTAAAAAATATATCTGTTGGATCTACATGATATAAGTCCATACTTTCTACAGTTTCCGAACTATTGCTAAT
>OGZI01001991.1_pt1 | contig 18108 bp, 12 predicted proteins | sample 1576711 | NCBI WGS metagenome assembly OGZI01 (sample SAMEA3541482, study PRJEB24748) | human gut metagenome | biome: human gut; feature: human-associated habitat; material: faeces | place: China | collected 2012
CCGTGTACCCCTTCCGCATCCATGCCCTCCGACTGGCGCACACGTATGGCGTCGGCCAGCGAGAACTCGTCGGGGAGCAGCTCCAGCAAGTTGCGCCGCCCCGGTGTGCGGGCATCCGCACCCCCTCCCTGCGCTTCCTCGATAGCGGCTCCGAAAAACTCCATCTTGCACCACATATCATACTGAAGGCTCCAGCGCACAAAATCCTCTATGGTCTTGTCCCAGCGGTAGCCCGAGGCCACGAAAAGCACGCAGGCCTTGAGCCAGGCAATGACGTTGGCACGGAACGACAGATTTTCGTACACCCGGCTTTGCGAAAGGCGGGCAAACTCGGCATTCTCCTCGCGAAGCTTCGCGGCCAGACGATAGGCCTGCGGACAATCTACCCTGCCGTGTGCCTTCGTCAGGTTCTCGATGAAGGGACGGAGCTGCTCGTCGAACGAAGCGTCGTACGTGCCATACACGGGCATGTCTGCCCCGATTTCCCGCTCGGGGATAGTGCAGAAGTTGATGCGCGACACAGGTCCGTCGGTCAGCACCCGCGAGAAATAACGCTTGCCCTTCTGAATGGTGGTGGCCGCATTCCAGTTAAAGCGGATGGTCACCTTCTCGGTCACACTCTGCGTGCCCACACGCGTCTGCCCGTAACGGTTGCCCGGATCGAACGCCAGACACATAATCTGGAACTGCTGGCCTCCCCGTCCGCTTCCACGAAGCGCGTCGAACTGGTCAATCTCGTTCAGTTTCGTATAGAGGAAATGCCCCTCCGCCTCGGCGGTACGCATCACGAAGGCCGGATTCGTCATGTCCGCATCGATTTCCTGAATCACCAGTCCCTCGGGACGCTGGCGCTTGTCCTTGTTGGCTCCCTTCGAGTTCACCTCCTTCTTCCATTCCCGCTCACGGCGCAGGTTCTCCTCGTCGCGCAGGCGGATGTCGGCCATGATACGGTTGATAGGTTCCGAGATACAATCTTTTCCGGCACCCGTTCCGGCCATGAGCACGTTCATCAGCGTAGCCTCGTGCTCCACATTGTCGATGTAGCGGAACCTCACCTTCCAGAGGTGGGCGGCCAGCGAGGGAAACACGGCATGCGCCACGGCCGGACGGTAGATTTCGGGCGTGCGGCTTACGAGCAGACGGATGAGCGGCGGAAGCTTGCGGGGCATGGGCGGCGGAACGGACTTGCCGGAGTGGACCTCCGTTTCGGTGTGCATCCTTTCCTGTTCCTCCTGACGGAGCACGTCTTTCATCAGGCGAGGCATGGAGCAGAACTTCGACGTGCAGGCCGAATGGATGAGTGCCCGCATTTCCTCCTCGTCGAGCCCGTAGCGGGGCATGATGCGCAGAAGGAGCGATTCGTCGTTGTCGGTAATGTAACGCAGGTGAGAAGCCAGGCGGTGAAGGCGGTCGTTGCGCTCACCCGCCACGGGCTCCCCTCCCGTCAGGCGGAACCAGCGGGCGATGAGGTCGGCATAAGGGATGCCCTTGAACGAGAGCTCATCTACGGAATTGCCCGCCGGATTACGGGCGGAAGATATGCTTCCAATGTCCGCTTCTTCGTGGGATTTCGCTTTCTGCACTTCCCGCTCACGAAACAATTCCGCTTCGTCCAGGTAAAGGATGTAGTCGGCAGGCACGGCAAACGAGCTCCGCGCATAGTCCTTCACGCACTGGTCGTAGGTGCCGTCGTCCAGCTGATGCGACATCCAGCGCTGGGCTTCCTCCAGCCCCATGCCCGGTGGGATGACAAAAAACAGGCGGAGTCCTTCGGTAGAAGGTGTGACGTGGGCCAGCACGATGCCCAGCTCGCGAACCCGTGCGGCCACGTGCTCGCGGAAAAATTCGCGCGGGGCAGGGATATGGTCCACATCGTACATCGACAGACCGCTGGGCACGGCATCGGAGTTCAGGCGACGTCCGCCAGGAAACGTGGCATGAGGGGTAAAGATGGGAAGCTGCTTCTTGCGTTCACTTTTCAGGGTATCGAAATCTTCCGGTGCCATTTCGCCGCGCCGCATCGCCTCAAGTGCATCGGCTATCTCGGCACATATCCTGCCCACCAGCGGCGAGTGGACTACCTGGTGGAAGAGCTCGGGGGTACATACGCGCACCACCCGGCTTCTGACATTGTTGCTTATTCCAAACATATAATGATTTGAGTTTATGAATTAAAAAATAATGTAGCTTACCATCCGAAAGTATCATTGAACGTATCGAGCGCACTATCCACAAAATCGCTTGCTTGGCGGCTTTCATCGGTAATAGCATCAGAGGGCACAACGCCCGCTTCGTCAAGACCAATACTAAGAGTAAGCCGGACCCGTTCGCCTCCCACCGAAGCCCTTCCGTGGCGCAACTTAATGTACTTCGTACCCGGCGCAGGAGCCTGGCGTACATGTTCATTGAAATTACCTTCTGTAGGGCTTACCAGTCCGATAGTGCCCTGAATACGGCCGTGTCCGGCCAAAAGACGCCGATAAACGGTATCTGAAATCTGTAAATTAATCGTCATAAAATTCCTGGTTTATGGGTGAAGAGAGAAAGAAGGCGCCCGCCAGTCTCATGAGTTTCTCCCGTCTCCGCAACCCGGTTTATAAATAAAAAAATTCCGCAACCACCTGTGTGTCGGTGATTACGGAAGCAAAAGTAAGTAACGGGCCCTGGCCTATCACTTTACCTAAAGTTTACCTAAAGTCATTTTACATCATATTTCTTTGCTTTTTCCATCATTTTCTCGAATATCTCTATATAGTTATCATTTTGTTTAGACGCATTAAGTAGTTGTGAAAGATTCTTGTAATCTGCATCAAAAAAAACTCCAAGTTCCTCTATCAACTTCTGCTTATTTGAAGCGATTTGCCCATTTTCATCTTCAAACATACGTAACTCAAACATGGCACTGAGAATCTTGGCAAAGTTCGTTTTATGTTTCTTCGCAATCCGGAAGTGACTTTTTCCTGGTTTTATTTCCTGCTGCTCCAATCCATCCTTGTGTAATACTTCATAAATGGCATCTGAGAGAAACATATCACTCTGCCAATACTGTTCCATCCGTTCTTTTAACCGATGCTCCCCCATTCGCCAAACGAACTTATTCATTTGCCTCTGTATCTGTTCAAGGTCTTGCATAGAAGTATGTTCCTGAATCACACATATCAAATCCAATGCTAATGTACGATGTCTTACGTTATCGACTAATAACAAACATACCACCAGTAATGCCATAGTAACAATTATAGCATACGAGACCTCTTCTTCTGATGCCCTCTCATCCATTGAGCTTATATCATACCAAAGTTTATTCCAGAAAGTCTGACATAAATAGCGAGATTCTTCCGGATTTTCCTTTATTTCATCAAGCATTCCAGCTATTGCTACTGCCATTTCTTCTGGAGAAAGCCGAAGCACAGGCATCTTAAATGAAAAATGCAAAGCGACATCACAAACGAACCGATAAAGCAAACCATTTTCAAACTGCTCTTCGATATTTTCTCTTTCTTCCTTCTTTAACCGGCGTAATATTTTCATACTCTTTTGTTTGTTCGCGTATATAATCTAATTTGTTTATTAATCCAAAACAAGTACCCTCTCTATCTCCAAGCACACTTTGTCCGTTAATAAAATCATCCAGCAAACCTTTATCTATATTGTAAAGTGCACGTATGACGTCACCATTACGATATACCCCAAATTGTTCAAAATGTACGCTGATATGATATCCATTATTACAACAAAGTGCAACCATTTGTGCTAAATCTTCTTTCGTGCGGTCTAAAGTCAGTGTACCTTCTTTATCAGCATCAACCTTAAATGAACTTCGTGCAGCTCCTGTAGCTGAAGCCAATGATGCTAAAAAACGTAAACGATCAGTCATAACAGGAGAAGCATCTACAGGTCCAACCTTATCCGGATTAGGAAATTCAAATACGACTTTCTGTATCCGCTCGTTTTTCTGGGTCATCTGCTCCTCTATCGCTTCCCAGAAATCACGTGTACGAACTTTTGCCCGTATTTCTATTGAGAACCCCAAAGGTGCAAGCACAGCATGAAATGATTCCTGAAGAATATCACGCACCTTATCCGTGTTACTATCAAATGCTCCAGAACGTTCTATAGCTATTTGTCCGATACCAAAACGATTATCTATAATCACAAAACAATAAGGATTCGACTCTTCCTTATTTTCATGATAATCTTGCCAGAGTGTTACATGTTTTACATTACACACACGCATCAGCGTTACTCCATTACGTGTCTTAAGAATTGAATTAGGAAAGCATTGAGGCAATCCATCCTTATTAGAGACTTGATATAAATTAAGCTGATTAGCATTAAATAAATTTCCAAAATAAACCTGAGCGTTGTCATATACACTCTTATTTTCCTGGAAAAGTTCTTTTGTGTTTGTTTTTACCAGTTCGTATTTGTAGATTGCAAATTTCATAATCTGTCGTTTTAAATAGTTTATTTTTTCATCTTTCCATTTGCATGTAGTTTGTTTAAAAGACAGCCTATCAGATTTTTCTTTAAGGCTCGTATATAAGTTTCCATCAACGTATAATCAAACGTAGAGGAAGAAGTCACAGGTAACAATACGGTATCAGTTTGTATCTTTTTATTCGAAATGGAGTTTCCCCATGAATATTTATGCGAAAGACTTTTATATAAAGCCGCAACAAAAAACAATTGGATATTCTCTGTTCTTCCATTTTCATCATTAAAGCGAAGAACAAGATTGTGACTATCGTTCGAAAAAAAGTCTTTGGGCTGATAAGTTATGACCAATGTTTTTCCGCCAATCATAATCGAATTTCCTTCTTCTTTCATTTCATCATCATATGAGACATATGAAACAATAGAATTATTACCTTCACTTGCCGTAACATAAGGGGTATTTCCACTTCCTAATATAATATCAGATTTCAATATATTATGGGAGTTTCTGACATCAAAAAAGTCTACTATACTTACCTCTTTCATCTTTACTTTACCCTCATTTATACGCCTTAAAGCTTCAGCTTCATCATCAGTAAGTGTACAATCTTCATAATTAGTGTCCAAACTTTCCTCGTGCACATTGTCATTTCTAATGATTTCCCCAATTTGCCATGCCAAGTAATCTTTTACAACTCGCTGAAAATCTTCTGCTACTGGACGAACATCTACATTTCTATGCTGGGCATATGTCCAGTCATTTCCATCTAAAGTGATATAATCTTCCACATAGCAATCCTGATAGTATTGTAGATTTTCATCGTGTGCTCCACGTCCGTAACGTATTAGACGCACAACTTCATCATAACGTTCCGTCGCATGGTCTGTATTACGTAAGTTTACACTTTGACTTGATTTTTTTCGGTTCTGACGCGTATACCCATCATTGGAAAAATCTATAAACTTCACAACCTGATGTATATCATGAGGGGCTCCAACCTTAAATACATAAATAGCCGTTTGCACACTGGCTTTTCCACAAAAAATATCACTCATGTGGATAGAAGCCACCAATGTATTGTTTTTTAGAATTTCACGCGTGTAAGGCAAGCCATTCCCGCTTCCTGCATTCTCCATAATCAACACGGCTGCCATACCACCATGATGCATCATACTTAATGCACGGTGCACAAAAACAAAGCCTTTTCCCGATTTTGAATATGGAGGATTCAATAAAAATACATTTGCAGGAAAGGGTTTTCCATTGTATTCACCTTGTTCATAGTTCCCTTCAAACTCTGTCAAAGAGTCTCCATGAATAATGTTCGAACTTCCGTCCTTCATCAGAATCATGTTGAGTACAGCCAACATATAAATATCAGCAAGTTTCTCTATACCCAAAAGCTGATACATTTTGATATGTGTAATCTTACGGTTTAGTTCTTCAGGACTACTAATTTTTTGTTTGGCATCTGCTATCATTTGATGCATAGACGAAATAAGGAAACCTGCCGAACCAGTAGCAAAATCCCACACATAGCTGTCCATATTGACTCCACATAATCGAGCCATAAGTTCTGTAATATAGCGAGGTGTAAGTACAACATCATTTTTTGCACCATCAGGTACATCCACCCATTCATTTAGAACATTAAACAAACGACCTGTAAAGTCTATATTATGAAGTTCTCCCGTCAAAAACGGAATGATATTCTGCCGTACATCTGCATAAATTGTATGAAGAGCACTTTCGCCATCTTTTGGTTCTTGTAACTTAGAATGAATAAAAACGACGCGTAAAACCTCTTCAATCATTTCTATCTTTTGACGAGGGAGTTGCTTTTCACTAAGATAGTCGGAAATTTTATTCATAATAACCTGCCCATCATTATTCTTTTCTCCTTGGTCACCACGCAAATCACTTACACTCAAAGGACTGACTTTTCCTGGCACACCTAAACCAGCCATTACCAAACCTGTAATTAACTGAACACGTTGACCTACATCTATTTTTTGTCCGTAATCTTCATCGTGCATTTTCTGGTTAATCACTTTAAGTCGACGTTCAATATCATCCTCCAGTTCTATTTTCTTTAATTCAATCTCAGAATCAGTAAGAAAAAGTTTATCAATATCTTTGATAAATCCATTTACGTATTCTGGTAAAAGAAAAGAAAGATCTGTATATTCACCAACTTTCTTCGGAACAAATAAATTTTCTTTTGATACATAGTACACTCCCATTTCATAAATCCGACCTATGGAAGTATCATATCCATTCACGCCTATGGCCACAACTTCTTTATATGATTCCGTATTGTTCAAAATGGCATGGGCATAATGAACGGCTCCATTGACGGCATACTTAGCAATATTACCATAATGAGGTTCTTTATCTTTATTCAGGTTACAAATATCTCCATTCTTATCGCACTTTATAAGATCTCCCTTTCTCCCTTTTACTTCAATCATTACAGGAATGCGACGCATATCGGAAGTTTCCAAAAAGCATTTTATATCCGGATAGTTTGCTCCTTCACCTCCACTTTTACTGGGAGCCTTGCGCAAGGCCTCTTCAATTTCAGAATTGATACTTTCGGTTTTTGTATAATATTTAATACTACGTAACTGCGCCTTACACCAGTCCTCCACTTGTTCTTCAATGCTTCTTACATTTTTCGTTGCCATTGCGCTATATATTTATTATCGTTTTTTATATCTCTCATGAATACCTCATGAGTTTTTATCTTTCCACAAAGATAAATATTTTCCATAAATAAAAACATATTGCTACAAATGCTCAAAAGTTTTTTATAATGAAGCCATAATGTTTCTCGATGTCTTCTCTGATAATAATGTGACAATTGTGACAAATGACAAAGGATATATAGAGACATATATATACTTATATTATATATATATAATATAAAATTGAAACTGATTTTCTCGTTTTGTCATTTTGTGATTGTCATTTGTCACATTGTCACGTTCATCATAATAACCTCAAAAAGACTGGCTTCTTTTTTAGACGTGACAAAAAAGGGAGAGTCAGCAAATATTACCTGCACATGCAAAATATAGTTTTCACAAGCAAAAAAGCAGGTTTACCGTTCCGTAAAACGGTATTCTATAAAAAAGGATATTTCATTAACTGATTTTCACACCTTGATGCTTTCTCGTTTTTGAGAATCACGGTAGCAGGAGGTATCTTTGTGTCAGTTAAATAAATCATTAAACCATCATACAAACACAAAAGATTATGACAACTGGAATTTTAAAGTATCGGCTCGTGGAATTAAAGTACCCCATCAATGACCCTGAAACTCCTGAAACAAGATGGTACGCCCGTGCCGTACAAGACCGTACAATTGATTTTGAGGATTTCGTAACCCACATGTCAGAACACAATTCTCCCTACTCACGCGGAGTGATTCACGGAGTACTCATTGATATGCTCTCTTGTTTACAAGAGCTGGTACTCGATGGAAAGTCAGTCCGTCTGGGAGATTTAGGACTGTTTTCGTTAGGCATTTCGGGAGAAGGTGCTCCTACACGCGATGTTTACAACCCCACTAATTATGTAAAAGACGTACACTTGAATGTACGCAACACCAAAACATGGAGTAACGCTGAGTTACGCAAACGTTGCCGCCTACAAGAATTGACTGAATATTCTACAGGAAAAACGGAATAATCAGCCTGATGTAAGTTTCACTTTTTTATTCACACAACACTATCACACGTATGGAAAACGACAAGAAGAACATCTGGAAAATCGTCATTCAGACACTGGTCACCATCCTGACCGCCATCGGTACCACACTGGGTATCACCAGTTGCATAGGCTGAAAAATGCCCTCGCACGCACAAAAAGCCCGGCTGCTGATTGTTTCGGCAACCGGGCTTTCCCGTCTCTATACAATACGCATCACTTCAGATACGTCTGGAAGAAGTGCGTAATCTTGTCAAAAGGAATCACATCCAACTGGTCGTACAGGTCGACGTGATTGGCTCCCGGAATAATCAGCAACTCCTTGTTGTCGCCCTTCAGCTTCTTGAGGGCATCTTCACTGAAATAGCGCGAATGGGCTTTCTCTCCGTGAATCATGAGCACGGCACTACGTATCTCGTCGCTATACGACAGGATGGGCATGTTCATGAACGACAAGGAGGAAGTCTTGTTCCACCCGTTGTTGGAGTTCAGCGAACGCTTGTGATAGCCGCGCGGTGTCTTGTAATATCCGTAATAGTCTTTCACAAACTGGGGAGCATCGTCGGGAAGCGGGTCTACCACCCCACCGGCCAGCGCATACGTACCCTTGCGGTAGTCTTCCGTACGCTGGGCGTTGAGCTGCTTGCGAAGCTCATAGCGCGCATCGGCATCCATGGCATCGAAATAGCCGTTGGCATTCACCCGGCTCATGTCGTACATCGTAGCGGTAACGGTAGCCTTGATGCGCGTGTCGATGGCCGCCGCATTCAGTGCCATGCCTCCCCATCCGCAGATGCCCAGTATGCCGATACGGTCGGCATCTACCTGCTCACAAATAGAAAGGAAGTCCACCGCCGCACAGAAGTCCTCCGTATTGATGTCCGGAGACGCCACATAGCGGGGTTCGCCCCCACTCTCACCGGTGTACGAGGGGTCGAAGGCAATGGTCAGGAATCCGCGTTCTGCCAGTGTCATGGCATACAGGCCCGACGATTGTTCCTTCACCGCTCCGAAAGGCCCGCTCACGGCTATGGCCGGAAGTTTTCCTTCGGCCTGCTTGGGCACGTACATGTCGGCCGCCAGCGTAATGCCATAGCGGTTGGTAAAAGTCACTTTCCGGTGGTTCACCTTGTTGCTCAACGGGAACACCTTGTCCCATTCGTGTGTCAAATTCAAACTCTTTTCCATCTTCATCTCCGATTTTAAACCGTCCGTTGTGGCAAGCAGGCTGCCCGTAGTCAGAAGCCAAGCCGCCGATGCCGTGCACAACGTCTTCCACAATATATCCATATAGTTATCACTCTATTATTCTACGAAGGCAAAAATAACACAAAAGCCCCACAGAGACATTTCCGTGAGGCTCAAATATCGTTTCTGAAAAGTTCAAATGCACGAGGGAGCGGCCAGTGCCGTGGGCGGAATGCCGTAGCGTTTCTTGAAGGCCGTAGAGAAATGCGAAGGGTTCTTAAAGCCCACCTCCGCATAGACATCGACCACCTTCCGCCGTTCTTCCTTCAGCAGGTGATAGGCCACTTCCAGGCGCTTGCGAATCAGCCATTTCTCGGGTGTCAGCGCGCTCACCTTCTTGAAGTCGCGCTTGAAGGTGGCCAGGCTACGTCCCGTGTAATGCGCCAGCTCCTCTAAGGTGAACTCGTACATGTAGTTCTCGTTCATGAAGTCAAGAATGTCCATCTTCCACGGTGTGCTGAAGTCGAACAACGCGGTCATGAAGCGCTTATCGGTATGAAGCAGGGCCAGCAATCCTTCCTGCAACTTCAGGTGCATCACGTCGTCCTGCGGTTTCACTTCCGGATTGAAGTAAGGTGTCATCGAAGCAAACAGGCTCTCAATCTCAGCCGAAGGAGGAAGTTTCATCACGCCGGGCACGAACCTCTCCACATGCTCTGCCTTGTCCGTGTGGCGGGCATACTTTCCGTACATCTCCCGAAGGAAGGAGCGGGTGAAGCACATGTAAATTCCGCAATACTGCTCCCCGCCCGAGGCTTTCTTGTACATGGTCACACGATGGTCGCGCGGAATGAACACGCACTCTCCTTTTCCCACGTGTATCTGCCGGTGCCCGTCGTCGAGCACCATCTCGCCCGACAAGACATAGTTCATGGCGTATTCTCTGGAACGGTGCACGCACGCATCGGCATCGTCATAGAAAAAGCTGAAAAACACATTCTGGTAATTGAATATGACTTTCATGGGGTTATGGCGTGAGGTTGTAGGTTCTGTTGTCATCTCTCTTCTCGTTTTTTGTGAATGGGGTATGCACAAAGATACAAATAAAAACGTCGCGTTTATCATCACGGCGGAGCAAAACAAAAACTCCTTTGAGGGCATCGTTCTAGCCACGCAAAGGAGTTTCTTTCTTCAGGGTTCCCCAAGGTCTGCAAACCACTCGCCTCAGGCGGGCGGTCCGTATACCTTATTATATATTAGTAACCCAGTTCTTTTTCAAGAGCGTTGTATTTTTCCTTATCAAGCTTCCAGTAGATGTTCAACAAGTACTGGCCCCACAACTGACGGTTGTCTGGTTTAGCTTCTTTTGCTTTTTCGTAGAAAGGAAGTGCTTTTTCGTACAGTTCCTTAATCTTAGCTTCGTTGGTAGCATACTTCGGATCGTCCATAGAAAGCTTAGAGTTTTCTTCTACGATTTCCTGAGCCGGGAAGAATGAGCAGTCACCAATCTTAGAATAAGCTTCAGCTACGAAATCCTTACCTTCTGCAATAATCTGGTTGAATGTAGCGATGGCACCTTCGTAGTCTTTCTTTTCATACTGAAGCACACCCTTCACGTACATGAAGTACGGAGTAGAGTTCTTAGCCAGTATGGCATCCATCTGAGCCAGACCTTCGTCAATCTTACCTTTCTGGATGTAGTAGTCCATCAGGTTACCGATGAAGTATTCCTGTGACGGGAATTTTTCTACACCTTCCTGGATAGTAGTCAACCATTTTGCTGAGTCAGGAGTTTCACCTTTTCCGTAAGCTTCTGCCAGGCACATCAATGAACGGTAACCTTCTTCTTTGTGTTCCTTACCGATAGTAGCGTATTTGATTACGGCTGCATTGTCTTTCAATGAATTAGCGGCAAGAGCGGCATAGTTGGCAATCAACGGAGTCAATGTGTCGTTCTTTACGGCATCTTCATCGGCGAACAACGGGTTCTGCGGAGCGTCTACATACAAACCGAAGAACTTCAAAGCGTTGGCATAGTTACCTGCATTGTAAGCGTCAGAACCGGCGTTAGTCAACTGAGGACGTACGGTAGCCAATGTCTTAGCCAGTTTCTTTCTCAATTTCGGTTTCTTCAATTCGCCGCTCTGTACCTTAGCCTGTTCTACTTCGTCACACTTTGTGTAGTATTCGAACATTTTAGCCAAGCTGTTATACAATTTAGCGGTATCAGCCTGACCACCCGGCAAATACAATTTCATGTTTTCGTCGTCATAGATAGACTTCTGGAAATCACCAGCCAGTTTCCATGTTTCAGGATCATTGGCGGTAGAAGGATCTGTCAAAGCAGGTTCGATGATTTGTGCTGCCTTCACGGGATCGCTCTTGGCAGATTTAGCTTCCTTTACCACGCTTTCCTGAGCAGAAACAGCACATGCGGTAAAGAACAAAGCGGCTGAGAATAATACTTTTTTCATAAGGTTTAAATTTAGTAATACAAATATTCAAGTTAGTTTTTGTCCGGATTATTCATTCGGTTCGTCCGTAACAGGCTGAATGGTTTCTCCGTCGGCGGGCTGGATGTCCGTTGCCGGAGTTGCTTCGTCCTGCACTTCCTCTTCTTCATTTTCAGAAGCTACCTTACATACGGAACCAATCTGGTCGTTGCGCTTTTCAAGGTCAATCAGGCGCACACCCTGTGTGGCACGTCCCATGATGCGCACATCGGCCACCTTCAGACGGATGGTGATGCCCGACTTGTTGATAATCATCAGGTCGTTTTCATCGGTTACCGACTTGATGGCTACCAGACTTCCGGTCTTATCCGTAATGTTCAGTGTCTTCACACCCTTTCCGCCACGGTTGGTCTTGCGGTAGTCTTCAATGTCCGAACGCTTACCGTAACCGTTTTCAGATACCACCATGATGGTTTCTGTTTCAGGATCTTTGATACAGATCATTCCGATTACCTCATCCTGACCGTCTTCATCGAGTGTGATACCGCGTACACCGGTAGCTGTACGTCCCATTTCGCGTACCGCGCTTTCATGGAAACGGATGGCACGACCGTTACGGTTGGCAATCACGATTTCATTGTTTCCGTTAGTCATACGTACTTCAATCACACGGTCGTCTTCGCGGATAGTAATGGCGTTCACACCATTCTGACGCGGACGAGAATACTGTTCGAGCAACGTCTTCTTGATGACACCGTTCTTCGTACAGAAGAGTACATAGTGACTATTGATGAATTCCGTGTCGTTCAGGTTCTTCACACGCAGGTAAGCCGTTACCACATCGTCTGCCTCAATGTTCAGCAGGTTCTGGATGGCACGTCCCTTCGAAGTCTTGTTGCCTTCCGGAATTTCATATACCTTGAGCCAGTAGCACTTACCCTTCTGCGTGAAGAACAGAAGCGTGTTGTGCATAGTAGCCGGATAGATATGTTCGATAAAGTCTTCGTTACGGGTTTCACTTCCCTTCGAGCCTACGCCGCCACGGTTCTGCGCACGGAACTCAGAAAGCGGTGTACGCTTGATGTATCCCATGTGCGAGATGGTGATGACCATTTCGTCATCGGCATAGAAATCTTCCGGATTGAACTCTTCCGAAGCATATACGATTTCCGAACGACGGTTGTCGCCGTATTTTTCTTTCACTTCAAGCAGCTCGTCCTTGATAACCTTCTTGCAAAGTTCCTCGTTGCTCAGAATTTCTTCGAAGTAAGCGATTTGCTTCATCAGGTCTTCGTATTCGGCATGGAGCTGGTCCTGCATCAGTCCGGTGAGCTGGCGCAAGCGCATTTCTACGATAGCACGAGCCTGGATTTCGCTCAGGTTGAAGCGGGCCATCAGGTTCGTGATAGCTTCGTTCGGAGTCTTGGCGGCACGGATAATACGGATTACCTCGTCAATGTTGTCCGAAGCGATAATCAATCCTTCCAGGATGTGCGCACGTTCCTTGGCCTTGCGCAAGTCGTAACGTGTACGGCGGATTACCACTTCGTGACGGTGTTCCACGAAATATTTGATCAGTTCCTTCAGGTTGAGCAGGCGTGGACGGCCATGAACCAGGGCCACGTTGTTCACACCGAAAGAAGTCTGAAGCATGGTCATCTTGTAAAGCTTGTTGAGCACCACGCTGGCGTTGGCATCACGCTTGATGTCGATGACGATACGCATACCTTCGCGGTCGGTTTCGTCGTTCACATTCGAAATGCCTTCGATTTTCTTGTCGTTCGACAAATCAGCGATGCTCTTGATCAGCTCAGCCTTGTTCACACCATACGGAATCTCGGTCACTACAATCTTATCGTGTGTAGGATGCGATTCGATTTCGGCCTTGGCACGCATTACCACACGTCCGCGTCCGGTTTCGTAGGCATCGCGCACACCGCTGATACCATAAATATATCCTCCGGTCGGGAAATCAGGTGCCTTGATGTACTGCATCAGGCCGTCTACGTCGATTTCATTGTTATCGATGTATGCCACGCAAGCGTCAATGACTTCACGCAGGTTGTGTGTCGGCATATTGGTAGCCATACCTACGGCGATACCTGAAGCACCGTTCACCAGCAGGTTCGGGATACGGGTCGGCATGACGGTAGGTTCCTGCAACGTATCGTCGAAGTTGTTGGTAAAGTCTACAGTTTCCTTGTAAAGGTCCTGCATCATCTCCTCACCAATCTTCTTCAGACGAGCCTCCGTATATCGCATAGCGGCGGCACTATCTCCGTCGATAGAACCGAAGTTACCCTGACCGTCGACCAGCGGATAACGCATCGCCCAGTCCTGTGCCATACGCACCAGGGCGCCATATACAGACGAGTCGCCGTGAGGGTGATACTTACCCAATACTTCACCTACGATTCTGGCTGCTTTTTTATACGGTTTGTCGGATGTATTTCCCAGTTCCATCATTCCGTAAAGAATACGGCGGTGAACCGGCTTGAATCCGTCTCTTACATCAGGGAGGGCGCGTGCCACGATTACTGACATGGAGTAATCAATGTACGACGACTTCATTTCCTCTTCGATGTTGATTTTTATAATTCTGTCTTGTTCTTGCATTTAATACATTATTAATTATACTTCCTTTCAAGGCTTGTAAAAAACCATGCTAAAGTACGACTTTTAGCGGATATACAAAAACTTTTCCACCAAAAAATACGTATAAGCCTGCATTTGGAGACACTTGTAGGAAATGTGGCACGCATTTTGTTAAATAGAAAGAAAGACTTGATGAAGAGTCTTTATAATAATGTATATTTGCAAGCCTATTTTGAATATAAACAATTGGAGAAGATATGAATTTGATGAGCAACGAATTTACACAACAAGTGTCCGACATCGTCGTTTACGGGAAAGAGGAGGCCAACCGCCTTCAGAACGACCATATCGAACCGGAACATCTGCTATTGGGCATCTTGCGCGATGGAGAGTGTAAAGCCGCCGAAATATTGAAATCGTTCTACCTCGACCTGAAAGGTATCAAGAACGAACTAGAAACACAATTACGGGAGAAGTCCATTCTAGAGAACTACTCACAGGACATCTCATTCAGCGAGGAAGCATCAAAAATTTTGACATTAAGCAAACTAGAGGCACGATTGATGAATGACGAGAAAGTGGACACCCCGCATATTTTATTGGCCATTATGAGAGACAACCAGAATAACGCATATAAGATATTGGAAAAGAACGACGTAACTTACGAAAAGATAATAGACCGTCTAAAGCAGGAGGAAACTCCTTTTGACGGACTGGATTTCAATGATGACGAAGAAGAGGAAGGCATCGGACGTCGCGGAAACGCGGACAAGAACAACGATGGCTTCGGTTCTTCCGCCAACCGCCAGGCCACGCAGACCGAACAGAAACAAGCGGACGGTGGCACGCCCTACCTCGACAATTACGGTATCGACCTGACCAAGGCAGCCGAAGGTGGGAAACTTGACCCCGTGGTAGGCCGTGAGAAGGAAATTGAACGTATCGCACAGATTCTGAGCCGGCGCAAAAAGAACAACCCGATTCTGATTGGTGAGCCGGGTGTGGGAAAATCGGCCATTGCCGAAGGACTGGCGCGTGGAGAAGCGGGTTTCGCGTGCCCTGTTCGGCAAGCGCATCGTTTCGCTCGACATGACGGCGGTAGTGGCCGGAACCAAGTATCGCGGACAATTTGAAGAACGCATTCGTGCCATTCTGACAGAAGTGAAGAAACATCCTGACGTCATTCTGTTCATCGATGAGATACATACCATCGTGGGAGCCGGCTCGGCGGCTGGTTCCATGGACGCGGCCAACATGCTGAAACCGGCACTGGCACGTGGAGAAATCCAATGCATCGGGGCCACCACCCTCGACGAGTATCGCAAGAACATCGAAAAAGACGGGGCATTGGAACGCCGCTTCCAGAAAGTGCTGGTAGGACCGACCTCACCGGAAGAGACCTTGCAGATTCTCCGGAACATCAAGGATAAATACGAGGAACACCATAACGTGACATATACGGACGAGGCGCTGGAGGCTTGCGTACGCCTGACCGACCGCTATGTGACCGACCGCTATTTCCCCGACAAGGCCATCGACGCTATGGACGAAGCGGGTTCTCGCATCCACCTCACTCACATCTCCGTACCTCAGGAAATTGAGGAGCAGGAACGATTGATTGAGGAAGCGCAGCAACATAAGAATGAGGCCATTCGCTTGCAGAACTTCGAGCTGGCCGCCAGCTTCCGTGACCGTGAAAACCAGTACACGGAGCAATTGGAACGCCTGAAAAATGAATGGAAAGAAAAGTTGAAGGACAACCGGGAAACGGTGGACGCACCACAGATAGAGGAAGTGGTGTCCATGATTTCGGGTGTACCCGTGCAACGTATGGCGCAAGCGGAAGGTGTACGGTTGAAGGGGATGAAGCAGGCATTGCTTTCGAAGGTTATCGGACAGGACAAGGCGGTAGAGACACTGGTAAGAAGTATCCAGCGGAGCCGTGTGGGACTGAAGGACCCGAACAAGCCTATCGGTACGTTCCTTTTCTTAGGACCGACGGGTGTAGGAAAGACGCATCTGGCGAAAGAGCTTGCCAAGAACATGTTCGGTACTACCGACGCCATTATCCGTATCGATATGAGCGAATACATGGAGAAATTCACCGTGTCACGTCTGATCGGAGCTCCTCCGGGATACGTGGGCTACGAAGAAGGGGGACAACTGACGGAAAAGGTACGCCGTCATCCCTACTCCATCGTATTGCTGGATGAAATCGAGAAGGCCCACTCCGACGTGTTCAACATGTTGTTGCAAGTGATGGACGAAGGCCGGTTGACGGATAGCTTAGGACGGACCGTAGATTTCAAGAATACCATTATCATCATGACGTCCAACATCGGAACACGCCAGTTGAAGGAGTTCGGCAAAGGCATCGGTTTCACGGCACAGACCGGCGAGAACGAGAAAGAACATGCCAATAGCGTGATTCGCAAGGCCTTGAACAAATCGTTCGCTCCCGAATTCATCAACCGCCTGGATGAAATCGTGACCTTCGACCACCTGGATATTGCTTCACTGGAGAAAATCATCGACATCGAGCTGGCAGGACTCTACAAGCGTATCGAAGGTTGTGGCTACCATCTCCTGCTCGACCAGGAGGCCAAGCGTTTCGTGGCAGAAAAAGGCTACGACGTACAGTTCGGTGCCCGCCCGTTGAAACGCTCCATCCAGAACCACCTGGAAGACGGACTGGCAGAGCTGATTATCAACGAAGAACCGCAGGCGGGCGATACCTTGCATGTGTACATGAACGCCCAAGGTGACGGAGTAGAAATGAAAGTAGAAAAAGCATAACGGAATTCTGACAGAATTTCGGTATACAGACAAAATGTCAGGTACAAACGTATCTGGCATTTTTTTTGTGTAAGGACTGGAAAAAAATTTATTCGAACAATCATAAAAAACAAAGAGATATGCAAAAAGGTAATATCGGGGTTACAACAGAAAACATATTCCCCATCATAAAGAAGTTCTTGTATAGCGACCATGAAATTTTCCTCCGTGAACTGGTTTCCAATGCGGTGGATGCAACTCAGAAATTGAAGACACTGGCCGCTACGGGCGATTTTAAAGGTGAACTGGGCGATTTGACGGTACGTGTAAAAGTGGACAAGGAAAACGGTACCATCACCATCAGCGACCGTGGTCTGGGTATGACGGCCGAAGAAATCGACAAGTATATCAACCAGATTGCCTTCTCAGGAGCAAATGACTTCCTGGAAAAATACAAGGACGATGCCAATGCCATCATCGGTCACTTCGGTCTGGGATTCTACTCAGCCTTCATGGTAGCCAAGACGGTAGATATCGTAACTCTTTCATATTCATATAAGGAAGGTGCCAAAGCCGTGAAATGGAGTTGCGACGGAAGTCCTGAGTTTACCCTTGAAGAAACAGAACGTAGCGACCGTGGAACCGACATCATCCTGCACGTGGATGAAGATTGCAAGGAATTCCTGGAAGAATCTCGCTTGCAGGGCTTGCTCACAAAGTATTGTAACTTCCTGGTCGTCCCGGTCGGCTTTGGCAAAAAGAAGGAATGGAAAGACGGCAAGCAGGTAGAAACGGATGAAGACAACCTGATTAACGACACTTGTCCTATCTGGACCAAGAAACCGTCGGACTTGAAGGAAGAGGATTACAAGAAATTCTACCGCGACCTGTATCCGATGGCCGACGAACCGTTGTTCTGGATTCACCTGAATGTAGACTATCCGTTCA
>OGZI01001994.1_pt1 | contig 18048 bp, 26 predicted proteins | sample 1576711 | NCBI WGS metagenome assembly OGZI01 (sample SAMEA3541482, study PRJEB24748) | human gut metagenome | biome: human gut; feature: human-associated habitat; material: faeces | place: China | collected 2012
AGCAATACGATGTTGCTTATTGAATCGATTTACACAAAACTCTTGACACACCCTCCTTTAATCTGATGGTACTGGCAATCTTCCGGTTGTCTTCCGTATGCAGGCTTTCCAGCGGCCGGATATTGAAGAAGTAATGGTACAGCTCATCAACGGGCGTCGTGATGGTGGATACCTTGTCTTTGATTTCGGAAGCTCTATAATATCTGAGTGCGGTGTCGAATATGATTCCGGGCTTTTCATGACTTTCATCGTATTCTTCCAGCAGCCAGACGGTTTCCTTATTCGTCGCGCTGTACGCCGTCTTGCCAAAATCATCAAGGAGCTTGCTGGCACGGTCATCCGACAGTGTAAATGTCACATCATCCAGGTTGTACAGCGTGATTGTTTTGGCAATATACATAGGCGTTACGACAAGGTGAACTGGAAGGTCGTCGTCATGGTATCGTCAGCGGCCTTGTTGATGACGTCAAATACGACACGGTCAAGGAACGTGCCACCGCTTGCGGCGTTGCAGATACCAGCTTCCGTGATGGCGCCGGTCGCTTCCCCGGCGTCAAAGGTCGTCGTCAGTGTAAAGACTTTCGTGCCGGAACTATGAGCGTAGCTGGCCGCTTTCCGCTTGATTTCCGTAGCCAATGCAGTCTGTGTAGCGTCAACGGCGGTCGTGCCTGTGCCAACTGCCGTATACCCCATGACGGCCGGGCGCGTCGGGTTGGCCATGGCGGCGCAGATATAGTCAAACCCGCCGTTCAAGATAAGGTTGTCTTTATGGCGGGTTTCTACGTCGCCGTTGGCGTGATGGATGACAACGTTCAAAGAGCCTTTGATTTTCATTTCGTCTTTATTCATGCTTTTACTCCTTTGGGTTAAAGAAAATACGATCAAATGCACTACACGGCGGAATGAACGCCTTGATGTATTTGGTCGTATCAAGGTCGAATTCGCGGATGAAGAAAAGCCGCTTGTCGGCACTCTGTGCAAGTCCGAAAAACAGCCAGTCCCTATCTGCGGTATCAATTTGTAAGCTGAGTATCCGTTCGTTGACGGTATCCCGTACGTAGAACGAGTCCGTCCGCTTGTCATACCCGATGTACAGCGTAATATCGCGCCATATGCCGTCAGTGCCTAAATGTTGCGCTTCGTAGCTGTCGACGGTGAAGGTCATGTCCTTGACGCCGATATAGTCCGGTTGGTTCGGCTTGTTCCCGCGTATCTCTGCAATGAAGCAGTCCGTGAGCGGGGCTGTCTTCTTGAACCAGAATCCGATAGAGAACGTTTCGGGGATACTGCACGAGTATTCCAGCTGGCCTACATCGGTGATGAGTGCGCCGTCGTTCCAGCGTACCGGGGCATAGCTTGTGTTCTTCTCCGTCAGCAGTGTGCCGCCTGTGGCCTTACTCGTGCCGTCGATGATAGCATCAAAGGTATCATCGGTCTTGCCGGTATACCGGGCTATCTGCTTTTTAAGCTCTACGCCGTCAAGGTCGCCCAGGATACCGCATACCAGGATGTGCGACGCCTCGTAGCTGTCGACAGTAAAGGTCATGTCGCGCACCCTTAACGTCTGCTCCGTGACGGCATTGATTTTGTAGTCAATCCAGTTACGGGCCTTTATCTTCTGCGGCAACGATACTTTCATGAGGTATTCGCCGTTAAAGGATTCCTTCTCCAGCCGCAAACCTTCCATGGCCGCGTTATAGTACATGTTCGTCTTTATCCCGCTATAGCCCAGCTTGTATTGGTTATAGTCGAGGATGACGTTCTTGTTGATTTCCGGGTCACTGGACAGGTAATACCAGGTCGCGTCGGCGGAATAGTTTCCGTGGTCGTCGACGGCCTTTATCATGAAGTAATAGTTCCCTTCGTTCGGCCGGATATAGCGGTATTTGTTGACCTTCGAGCGGAAGATTTCCGTACCCTGTTCCCATTCCTGCGTCTGCCCGACTTTCACGACGTACTTGATATTGTAAATAGATAAAGCATCCCAGTAGAAATACAGGTTGGCCCCGTTCTTTTCTACCCAGAAGCCTGTGACGTTCGGGACAAAACAGGATAGGTAAGCACGTTCACCTTCTCCGAATTGGTCGTAATAGGCTATATACAGCTCTTTGATATCCGAGTTCGGATACAGGAAGACGTTATCCACGGTCTGATACTTCACGCCGTCTATGTACAGGTTAGCACCGATACAGTTAGACGGTATCTCCAGGAAGGTAATGAGTGTCCCTTCATTGTTCTTGGTAAAGGATATGTCAGACGGTGCGGACGGCCTCCGTTTGTTATACGTGATGGTCCGGCCGTTGGATATCTTGCCGTGCTTGCTGATGGCAAACAGGTATATCTTGCCGCTGGCCGTCGTCGGTATGGCCAGGCTGGACGTGGCTATGGTCTTTTCCAGCAGGCCGTATGCGTTGCCGACGTCGGCATTGGTACGGACTTCGTAGTAAGCCAGGTCGGCGTCGTCTACGGCGTCCCAGTTGAGTACCCCGCCCAGCCGGTCGAACGTCAGCGTGAAGTTACGCGGTATGGGGAAGTCGCCTTTATTCGAGGCGTCTACATCGTCTGCCGTAAATCCATTAGCTACGTTGACCTGCTCATTAACGGATTTCAGGTACTTCCGCAAGAGGGATATAAGCTGTCTTCCGTCGCCCTGGATAGCGGTCGGAAGGTCTGGGAATGTCAGTGCTTGTTTCTTGTATTCTGCCATAGCATCAACTCATTCCTGTGCTGATTGCCTGCTGTAAGGCATTGACGATATTCGTATCCTGGCTTATGTCGTACTCATTTTCGTTGAGTGCCAGGAGAACTGCCGACTTGACGATGATATCGTTGATGGCATCGTGATTGAATGGCAGCTCTTTCGTCGCGCTGTCGATGGGGACAGGTGTCGCGAAATATCTGAATTTCACGGCGGTAATGTCCGGGTCGGTGATATGTACGGTCCCGGCTGTCATGGACAGGGGGTACGTCCCGCAAGCACTCATGTAGTTTTTCGGGATGGAATCGCCGTCCCTCATGGTCGTTTCTTCTACGAGTACCGGCCATTTAGCCCCAATGAGCAGGCTTGCCACCTGTTGCGTAGCGGTATTGAGGAATTGTAAGCAACGTTCGTCACTGTATTCCTTGCTAATGTCATGCGTTTCCTGCCGGATACGGGTAATAGCGTCTTCTACTTCCATTCAGTCACCCCCTAGCAGATGAACGGCATACGCTTTTCTGTGTTGGCGTATTTCCGCATAGGTACGACATTGGCCAGGGCCGCTTCCACGGCCTGTTGCATGGTATCGCCGTCCGGTGTCTGTGTGAGGACCATACAGGCCAGCTTGCACAAGGAATCAAGGAAGACGGCTGGCAGGTCGACTTTCCCGGTATCGAGGTCAGTGATACTAAGGAACGCGGCGTTATAGAGCATATCCACGTCTTTCACACCGGCATAAAGCTTATTGCGGAATATCTTGTATTCATCCCAGCGCGGCGGCCGGATAGCGTCTCCTGGATGAAGGTCGCGCCCGTGGCCGTCAACGATACGGACGAGAGTAAGGAAGTCGTCGGGCAGATCTACACCGGTAATTGGCATGTCGATATGCTCTTTCGGCGTCGGCTTTACAGCCGTTTCGTCGGACGGGTCCGTCGATAGACTGGCGTTGTACTCGTCAATCTCCGCGTTCATGTCGTCCTGCCGGTAGTGCTGGACCTTTTCGAGGAAGTCGCTGTTGATGTAATACTGATTGACGTAACGCAATACTTCGTTGATGGCCTGGAGGATGTCATAGTCGCTGTACTGGACTTCGTTGTTATCCCCCAGTTTATAGCGGATGAGCTGTTTGAGTGATTTCGCGGTAATCATCCCAGCAACACCGCCCCACGCCACGTACGTTTCTTGTGATTAACAGCGAATTGTTTCCACACACTAAAGAATTTTTGAATGTAGTACTGGTATTTCGCCTGGTTCCCTTCTAATTCCGCCCTCTTGGCGCAGATGAGCCACGGGTCGAATCCCCAGAATTCTGGCGGAATGAAGCCCATGAGCTGAATCCGTTCGTTCTTGTCGCCAGCCCAGCCGCCGTTGTCAATCTCATTGACGCGCCGGGCCGCATCCACGGCACTCGATACGTCGACAGTATTCCGCAAGCAGATTTCGTCGCCGTTCTGGTAAATCTTCTGTTTCGTTATCACGCAGAGTCACCACCTTTTATATAAAAAGAAGGGGCGTGAACCCCTTCTCTTATGAAATTGACTATCGCTTAATGTCAACGATGGAGCAGGACGCTTTAGGCTGTGTGCCTTTGAGGCCCAGGCTGGCTTCGATGACGAATTTTTCGTACGTGCCGTCTTTACTGAGTTTTTCGGGAGGTACTTCGTGCGGTTTGTCGAGGTACTTCATATCCCAGTACGACAGGTCGAGGATGTCGATACGGTTGTCCGGGTAGATAGGATGGACGTTAGCATTGACAAGGCCAAAGGCGCCCTGGTAGGACGTAGCGAATTCCGTGGCATCGGCCTTTTCATTGCCTTTGCGCGTAGCCGTCATAGTAGCCAGGACGAGCTTGATGAATTCACGGTACTTACTGGACGACATATACGCCTGCGTAGGATGGCCGCCGCGTTTGGACGTCATTTCCATAGCGTTATTGATGTCGTCGAGGGTGTACGTGCGTTTCTTGCCTAAAGAGAGGACGTTGTTCGTTACAATCTTGACGTTCGTGCCAGCGGCCGACAGGGTGACCTGGTCGTCTTTGATGTTTTCGATAGCGCCTTTCTGCGTATCAAAGATGGTCAGTTTCTTGCTGTTGGTGCTGTCTACGCGTACGTAGTAGTAGAGGCCGTCTTTAAGGCCCGTCGGCATGGTGTCAGCGACAAAGTAGCAGATATCGCCGGTAGCCAGGTGTGTTTCCGTGGACGACGTGATAGTGTTATCCGTGGTGGATACGGTGACGTCGATGAGGTTCTGCTGCATGAAGAACGGTACGCCGCCGGAACGGGGCTGTACCGTGGTCGAACCGTCGACTTTATTCGTGGAGTTGACGAGCATGTATTCAATATCCTGTGCCAGGCCCGTATAAGCATCGTAACGGAGGTCAGCCAGTTCGGAGCCGTGTTCGTTCTGATAGGCTTTCTGGACTTTGTTCTGTGCGTCGGATACCATGCCGGTCTTCTGGAAGAACTGGACGTTGTTCGACAGGCCTTCGATGGAGCCGCCCGGCTGGAACTTATAGTCTTCCATTTCGAGGTGGGCGTTATCCTGCGGCGGGAACAAACCTTTCGTCATCCAGGAAAAGTTCATGGCTTTTGCCGGTTCGGAGTCGCCGAATTTAGAATAGAACAAGGTAAGTTCCGGGGTAATGTTGGTGAGGATAGGGCTGATATCCTCTGCATGGCCGATCGCGTCGTAGGTGTACGACTGGTTGGCCGATTTATTCAAGTTTCTCTGTACATCATATGCCATATGTTTTCATCTCTCCTTTATCTGCCGCTGAGGCCTGCGATGAACGCGCGGCGTTCGCGGACTGTCATATTTCGCATCTGCGTAAAATCAATGGGTTTGGCCGGTGCTTTCGCGCCCGTGCCAGGCTGTTCGACTTTCGGGACCGGTACTTTCTTCGGCTGCTTCGTCAGATCATTCGCTTTTGCGTAGTATGCCGTGCGGCATTTGTCGTAGTAGCCTTCGAGCACCTTGCACTGCGTGGGGTTGATATTCCCGTCCTGGAGGGCTTTGATAGCATCCCCGATGACAGCGGCGTCTTTATACGGCATTGTCTGATAATAACTGTCCATTAACTGATTAATGTCGGCAAAATGAGGTTCTTCGGCCTGTTTCTGCTGCGTAAAATCGACAATACTCTGATAAATGGCCCGCTGTTCGTTCTGTGCGGCCTGCGTCCGCATCTGCTGCTGCTTGATAGCGCCAATAAGCTGCTCCTTATAGTAGGATTTGGCAGTATTGAAATGCGCTACCTTCTGTTTCACGGCGTCGTCGTCGGAGTATTCGGCGGTATCAATATCGTCCTGCGTAATGCCAAGGGCCTTCATAGCCTGGTCGGTCGCAGCCTTATCAATATCGGCAAACATTCTTTTCTGCTGTTCCAACTGCTGTTGCTGGGCCTGCATCTGCAAGGCCTGCTGCTGTTGCTGGTACTGCTGTTGACGGCGTGCCTGTTCCTGTTGATACTGTGCATATTGCAGTTGATACTGCTGGGGGATACGGCTTTCATTGACGTTCCCCTGTGCGATAGCTGTATTCAGTTCGTCCAGCGTGTACGGTTCGGTGTGGATGAGCGGTTCGGGCTGTTTTTCGGCAGCTGGTTCGGTTGCCGCCGGTTCGGCTGGTTTCGTTTCCGTCGGTTCGGTTGGTTCCGCGGGCTGGGATTCCGGCTCATCCTGTGCAGGCGGTTCGTCTGTCTTTGTTTCTACTGGTTCCGTCGGTTCGGATTTCGCGGCGGAAATGCTCTTCCTGCCGGTGCGCGGGTCTGTCACGAGATACAAAGACTCCGGCTGTGATTCCTGGGCGGCGCCCGCGACGTTTTCGTTGGTAGTTGTTGCCGTGGATACATCTGTCGTTTCTCCTTCTGCAAACAACTGTAAATTAAAGTCAAACACGTCTATTCTCCTTTCTGGTTGCGCTTTTGCTTTGCAATATCAATGATTCCTGTCATGTAGTGGTACAGCCTCATAGCGGCCCGGTAGTCGCGTTTCACGTCGTCAGCGGGCTTCGTGGGGCTGTCCAGGTCCTTTAGGGCTGTCTGCTCTTCAATTTTCAGCCAGTCGTCAAGGAAGGCTTTGAGGTCCTCCGCCTGCTGGCCCTTCATGATGAGGTCCGCTAAATATCGCTTCTGGGCCGCTTCATCGCCGTTCCGCATGGTATCGAGTAAGGTCTTTAGTTTACTGTCCATTCATGGGGCCTCCTTGCTGGGGGACTTGCGGGGCTTGCGGTTCCGGCTGTGCCGGTGGGGCTTGCGGCGTCATCTGTGCCAGCTGGTCCCGTGCGATTTTCTCGATCATGGCCTGTGGGCTGGTGTTGCCTGCCGTCCGGGTGTTGATGATATTCACCTGTGCGTCAAGCGGCAAATCGTTCATGTTCGCCCGGATAGACGGGATGGACGCCACGGCGGCCTTGCCTTCGTAGTCGGCCTTCTTCAAGGTCAACTGCTTTTGCAGGTCCATAGTTTCCTGCGCCTGTGCGGCCTGTGCGGCCTGTACGGCCTGCTGTGCCTGCATCTGCTGGGCTTCCTGCGAATCCGGGTCCAGCAAAATGCCCTGCGTATTCTTGAGGCCCATTTCTTCCAGGAGCGCCGTGCCTGCGGCGTAATAGCTCTTGGGAGTTGCTACGCCTGCCTGTGACAGTACGGGATATACGTTGCTGAGGAGCATCATATAGCTCTGTATCCGTGCTTCCTTCGTACCGGCGCCGTTACCGACGTTGATAATGAGGTCGTAGTCGATGTCAAGGTCTTCGCTCTTGACAGACACTTCCTCGTCTTTAAAACGGAAGGTCTGCACCGGTTCGCCGTACTTCTTGTTGAGCAGGATGAGGAAGCGGACCATTGGCACTATCCAATTTTCCGCGAACAGCCTGGCAATCAACCGTATGCGCTTATCTGACTGGCCGAGAATGGCCGTGATACCCGTGGCCGTACTGTTGAGAGAGTTGGCGTCTAAGCCCTGGTTGTACTTCGTACTGCCGGTACGGTTTTCCAGCTCGCTTTCGGCGTAGTTGACAAGGTCCATCGTGAGCGGTGAGATATTCGCCGGCGGCGGGTTCGCTATAGCTGCGTTCGGGTCGCCCTTGATTGGGACGTACTCGTCACCATTGAGCAGTGCGTCCATATCCATCACCGACGTATAGTCGATAAACTTCTGCTGGTCGTTGTTTTTCGCAACGTTGATGACAATCTGCTTGATAAGCGCTGTCTTTAAGTCCTGCAAGCCTTCCACCTGCTCAGCTAGGGCCATGTCGGCGAATATTTTGCGGCTTTCGCGTACGCTACCCATTGCAAAGAAGGGAGCAATATCGAACTCATTAGTTTGAATGGATAATGGCGTATCACCGACACAATGGACAATCAAATGCTCGTAGATGCCGTCGTCGTTATAGTCCACGTCTACATAGCACTCGTACAGCTCGACGTCCTTAGACGCATTATCGCCGTCGTTCGGGCGCATATGGTCGTCGGACAGTTCTTTGTTGATGTACTCGTCAGCAGAGGTGTACTTCGTATCGCCTGACGCTTCCAGCGCTTCATCGACGTTCTGATACGTCCCGTCCTGCTCTTTACGCTTGAGATAGTCGCCTTTTACAATCTTCCGATGTGCTACGAACTTGCACTTTTGAAGTGTGCTGGCTTCCGGCGTGAAGCGTAATTCCGTGGGCGGTACATACTCGACAACCGGGTAGTTGGCCGTGACTTTGACGTGGTCGAACTGCACTTCAAATAAATCCGGCGCGTCTTTCAGCTGCTTGACTTTCTGTATCTCGATTTCGCCCGATAACGACGCCTGCGTGAGCATCATCGCTTGTTGCATATCATTCACATCGAACATGAGCTTGTAACGCGTGCGGTCTTCATCCCGCTTCCACCATACTTTAGCGACGCCTAAATTCGTCCCCAGTGCGTCATCAATGACGTCGTTGACTAAGGACGTATAGTTGTTCTTGCGGGTAAGCTGGTATTCGACTAAGTGCTGTATGTTGGTTGCCGTATCGTCGTTTTGGATGGTACTGCCGGCGATAGTAACCGGCGATTCGTTGCCGATGAAGACTTCTACAAGGCTGGGCTTCATCCACTCAATAATGTTGTTGAAGTCCATGCTGACGAATTTACTCTTTTTAGACAAGTTCGGCAGCTTCTTTTCGTACAAGTCCTGGTTGCCGTTGCGGAGCTTGCGGCGGTGTATCAGTTTCGGCTCTACAGTACTCTCGTAGTACTTCTTCGCGACGTTGATACCGTCCTTGACGCTCATCATGATCTTCTTGATTTCGTCGTCGTTGAGCGTGTCCAGGGAAATTGGCTGTTCTTCCGGTTCTGCCTGCTGTAACAGCCAATCCGTCACGCTCATCTGCTGCGGAGCGTCCCGGCCGAACAATCCGCCCGTGTCCTGTGCGGCGGACAAGCTCTGGTTTAAATCCTCCATCTCATCACCTCGATTGATAGCTAAATAAGGCCCCCGGTGGGGCTATGGGGCAATGCGCGGGCTTGAACCGCGATAGCTTATAGCTGGTTTACTTTAACCTACATCGCCATGGTGGCGGGGTGGGTGGCCCCGCCGATGATAGAAGGGAGCATGTTACCGTGGAGTCGCCCTTGTCCGGTGCGGCGTCGCTCCACGCGTTTACATGCACCCGGCCCGGTGCATCTTGCCACGGGTCATCCGCTTCCACTTGTCTGCCATGGACGTGTTGTCCCGGTAGAGTTTGGCACATAAGTATGCCAGGCAGTCCATCAAGTGACTGTATTCGTTCTTTTCCGGCTCATCCAGCGTCCGCCCGGCTATGACTTTACGATGATAGCCGCCTGTAAACGCTTCGATGAGCATCTGACAGCGTGGGTCTAGCTGCAAGAGCGGTTTCCCGTCGGGCGTAAGTGTCGTGAGATAGTACCTCACGGCTTCACTGCGGCCCGTTTGCGTGAGTTCGCCAGGCTCGACGATAATGCCGTAGCGGTCACGGAGTATCTCGTTCGCAGTCTTCTCATCGCTCTGTGCGCGCTGGTTGCCTGCCGGGTCGCCGACTGCCGTATACTCATACCCGCTATAGAACGTCGATAATTCCGCTTGTACGGCCCGGCCGTGGGCCAGCATCCCACAATCCCAGGACTGCAATTCCGACAAGATGAGCAACTGCCCTTTCGCTGTCGTCTGTGCAATGATGGTAGCCGGGGTAAGCCCATAGTCAAACGACAAGAGGAGCGGCCGCCCTTCTATCGGGTGTAGCTCTTCGTTGGCGACGTGGCGGTTGTAATCAAATTCCGGGTAATACTTCGGCTCAGCGCTGACAGTCCAGTTTATTTCGTATTCACGTTCCCAGCCCTCTGTCGTAGTGCCTTTCTTTTCATTGGTTTTCCACTCTTCAGAGCGCTTCGAGGGGTCGGCGGTGTAGTGTATCCTAGCAATGTACACCCCGTTGCGCCGGTACTCGTGTACGCCTTCTATGACGTCATGGGCTTCCTGTTCTTCTTCCGGCTCGTCTTCATTGAGCTGGCCCGTCACCAACTGGCAGAAAAAGCCGGGATTCGCTGACGAGTCGATGAAGATGCGGCCACCGCCTTCAATCGTCGGACGGAGTGAGTTCCATGTCGCTTGTGCAAAGTCCCAAAACGCCATTTCTGTGCAGTACACAACCGATGCGGTGTACTGTCGGAGCTGGTCGGCACCTTCTGCGACGGCTCGTAGCTCGACGCCATTGGAGAATTTGATGTAGTCATAGCCCATCTTGGAGCGCGTTTTGCGTTCGACGGCAGGCCATTCGTGGCTCTCTGGCAGGTGCTCGTACAAAAACATGAAGCGGCTGTCCCCAAGCAGGTATGCGCTATCGTCGTATTTCTTAGACTGCACGAATATAGACAGGTTTTTCCCGAACATCGCGTAGTGCAGGAGATTCGCCAGGCACCGCCACGTCATCATCATGCGTCGGCTCTTCGGGAAGGCCGCTACCTGCTCGCCATGGATAATCTGATCCACGCGGGCCAGGTAATCAAGCTTCGGGAAATGCTCGACAGCCCCGTTCTTCGCTTCGTTGACCGTGAAGCAACAGTCATTGATAAAAGCCGTCGGGTCGTTCTTCCAGACTTTCCACTCCATAAGCCTCATCAGCTCGACTTTCTCTTTCAAGCTCTTTTTGCTAGTTTTATTCGTTGTTTTTGTCGACTTCATGCTATCAACCCCGGGCTAAGCCAGCCAAATGTGCATAATTATTACTTATCAAGGCCCTTTAGCTTGCTTTCAAGCTCTTTGATACGGGCGTCTACGTCGGCGTCTGTGAGCGTTTCTACTTTGACTGCCCCGCCGTCCGCGCCTGTGATGGCATTTTCCACGCGGTCACGCCATTCAAGCCGCTTCCGGTTTTTCAGCCAGAATATCTGCGCTGTCGTGTTCGGCTGTACTTCTTTATGCACGACTTTCGTCACTACCAGCATGTCGTCACGCCGTTCTTCCGTGACTTCGTCGTATTTGTACCCCAGTGCCGATTTAAGCAGCGCGTTCTCTACCTGCCGGTCTACAGCGTCCTTCCCTTCTTTTAGGGCCTCTAAAATCTCTAAATGGTCGCGTTTCCAGTTATACAGTGTAGCGTTGGAAATACCCATGTTGGCCGCTATCTGCTCATCACTAAGGCCGTCCCTAGCCCATCCTTGCAGTCTAAGCAAGCCTTCTTTTGTCAACCACTCTTGATATTTACCTTTCGCCACTGTATCACCACCTTTTAACCTTATACTTAAAAAATTAAGGCCCTGTATGCCGTTCTGAGCGACTTTTACAAGGCCTTGCATGTATCTGTATGTCTGATTACTTTTTCTTGCTGTTCATCACGTCATTCCACTTCCAGGAGATTTCCAGGCAGTCCGTACCGTGATACCATTTGACGCTGTACTTCCACATGCGCAGGTAGCGTATCAAAGAGTCTACGGCGCAGTCATCGTAGCCCGTGGGTAATATGATCTGCACGCTGGCCGCCCCTCTACGGGTAGCTTCGTCTATTTTGCGCTGTGCGATAGCAAAGAGATTCACTGCGCTCAGTCGTTGCTGTTCAAATGCTGGCTTGATTTCTTCCATGGTCTTCTCCCGTGATACGACAAGAGCCGCCAAAGCAGGAAGGCGGCCCAATGTCTATGTGTTTGTGTAAACCTTTTACAGAGGTGTAACAGGATTGTGTGGACAGTGTGTGCGGCGAAGTGTCATATCGCCATCTACTAACACTCTCGCCGCCTTGTCCGATAGGAGATTCTAGCCTTACGCTAAAACCTTACACTATTATTATACGTGTTTTTCATGCCGGTTATTCTTAGAATAAGCAAAAATGGCAAAAAAAATAAGGACAGCTCATTTCGAGCTGCCCTTTTTGAGTTTCTTCCTGATTTCGTCGGCCTTTTCTTGCCGGTCTGCAAAGTATCTCCTCTCTGCTGCTTTTCTGGCCGCTTTAGCGTCATCAAGCTTGTCAAAGAATCCCAAATGAATTTGTCTTTTGCCTATGCTGATGTACGCGCGATATTGGCCGTTTCTAAAAACAGATACTCCGGGAACTCCAGTGCTGTTGTTCCTGTTGATTTCCCGCCCGAATCCGGCGTATTTAAGAGCTACGTGTTCCTGGTGTACCTTGGCTGTCAATTTACGTCCGTCTTTAAGCACCAGGCTGTCTCCCTCTTTCCGCTTACAGCCGCAGGAAAGAGACTTCCCCTGGAGCAAATTATAAACGTAAATCATTTTTTCTTTACCGCAAATGCAACGGCATCGTACATAATCATGCCGGGTCGCATCTGGTATCTCGATAACGGTCCAGTAGCCAAATTTAGTCCCAATTCTTATGTCGTCTTTCTTCATAGCCCTAAACTTTCTACAAGCGCCAACCGCTGGCCAGCTGTCAGTGCTTCGATTTTTCCCGACAGCTGCTTCCGATCATCATCGGATCCGGTGGTTGCATCCAGCACGTCAAGATGCAGGCCACGGATTTTGCGGCGGTCAATGACCGCGCCACAAAGTACCTCTCCCACAATCGCCAGCTCCGTGTCTGTCAGCTCTGGCAGGGTATCTAAATCAAGCATAATCTGATACCTTTCAACAATCTCCCCTAGCCGACGAGAAAAACCGCTTGTGCGGCGGCTGTCTCCGCGTGTTTCATCGGCGAGCCGTTCGAGCGGTTCGCTCATGTAAATTGTTCTTTTCATAGTTTTTCCTCCTTATTCAAAAGGCGGTCATTTCTGACCGCCGAATAAATTACCACTCTCTGATTTCATCTTTGTACTCCTCCACCCAAGTGGAGGCGAATATTTCTCTTAAATTTGAGAAATCCAGTTCATCCCAGTATGTATCTTGGGATTCGCAGTAGTCGTCGATGATGTCTGTGACGTCTTCGGCGATGTTTTCAAAGAGAACATCGTCATCGAGGACATCGTCATCTTCTTCGATTTCGCGAAGAGCGGCGAGCCTATGGCTCCCCGTTACTAACCCGAGATTTGTATACAGAATCGGGGCGCCTTTCCAGCCGTTCTTTAGAATAGATTTTTTGATTTCTTCTACCTTGCTTTGGTCAACTTCATTGACCGTCGGTAAAGAGCTGATGTCGAAATATGTAGCCATAATTTTCCTCCTTGCGGACTTCCCTGTCGGGGTGCCGACTCAAGATTTATTTTGGAAGGTCTTGTTTTCCCCTTCCTTGATTATATTATAGCATATATACGTAGAAAGTCAACTATTTTATACGTATAAAATAGAGAAAGTGAAAAAAAGTAGACCCGCCGATTTCTCGACGGGTTTGCTCTTCGCTACCAATTTTTGTCGGCCGCTACTGCATCGCGGAGTTTGCGTTTAGCCGTGTTGTCTGCCAGGCCAGCTACCGAAAATTGTAAAGTACCGAGTAGCTGTTCCCGGTTTCCGTCGTGGATGTGGAAAAGCCCACTCCCGTCTTTATAAGTTTTTTCATAATTCCCGTCTCCTTTCGCCCCTTATTCTTGAGCCGCGATTAAGCGATCAAGAAACTGGAAAAATGTTGCCCTGTCTTCCGGCCAGCTGTACGGGAAAAGTGCCGAAAAACAACCGGGAACCAAACTCCATTGGGAATCGGTTACCCAAGTTTTCATGACCGAGTCATCAACGACCCAGCCATCGGGATCCACGATGAACCCCTGTACGGCTTTACGCGTTTTATCGCGAAAACCGTAAACAATAACATCATGTGCAATATCTTCATCATCGAGATATGCGCCGGGGGTCATCACGAGGCCACGGAAAAACTTACCGTTTTTACGTAATTCTTCTAAAATTTTTTTCGTCATCTTTTTTTCTCCTTTCTACTCCCTGGGACTTCCTTGTCCCTCTTTTTGATTATATTGTAACACATTTTATCATGTTGTCAACTGTATTTTTTAAGTTATTTTATTTCTTTCTGATTTCTATTGTGTAGCCGTACTGGCTAACAATATCATCTAACTCAATATACCTTATCGTGGCGTTGCGAGTCTTTGCGTTAAATGTCTGCTGTTTGAGACCCTGTTCTTTACAAAGCTCCGTTTCCGACTTGCCAATCTCGACAAGCCATTTCTTCCACATAATTTTAAATTCTTCTTTCGTCATGATGTTTTCTCCTTTCTGTTATCTATAGTATATATAACTATGTTTAAAAAGTCAATAACTTTTAAAAATTTTTAAATAACTCTATTTTTACTGTTGACAAGTGGTTAAACTCGTGATATTATGTAGACAACAAAGAAAATGCAGTTACAGAAAGGAGAAAGCATCATGACAATGATTAAATACGGAAATGCAAAAGTAAGACTGGAAAATGCAAAAGTAAAACTGGAAAAAGCGCAAAAGAGATTACAGAGAAAAATGGATCAGTTGGAAAAGTTGGAACTTTATAAAGTCAACGGAACTCTTCCTAAGGAATATCAGGCCCCAGAATTCAAGGAACAAGCCGAACGGTGGTTACAAATTGATATTCAATTTGCAACCGATGAAGTCAAAGAAGCGAACAAGAAGGTTTCGGAAGCCGCTGAAAAGGTTAAAGAATTAACCGCAAAAGTTGAACAGCTGAAAGGCGAAAATGAAGAATTTAAAGCCGTTCCGGAAGCCCTCGTAAGACTTCAAAACGAACTGGAAAACAGCTGGAACAAAAACGATTTCTACCGGCGTGACCTGTACAGAAGCAAATACAAGGAAATGGGCTACAAACAATTTGTAAATGAATATGGATACCACGCTTATGAAGAAAGATATTTAACTGATGAACATATCAAACGGAAAAATAAGGTTGCCGCACAGAGTTACATAATCGACCTCGTTAACCGGGTAAAGGCGAAAGTTGGAACCATTACCGATTACAGCGGGATCCAGTTGGACAGCAACGGTAAATCCCTTAATGGGACGGTAAAAGGAACAAATGGTACCGCATACGTTGAAACAATAATTGCCGGTGGATGGAATGTACAGCGATTACATTTAAGAACCATTGTAAAATGAAATGGCAGGCGGGGCTTCTGGCTCCGCCAGGCTACACTGGCCGCACGGTAACAGTCGTTTTATAATAGCAGTATAGAGAGGAGATATTATGTTAACTGAATACATGAAGAAGTATAACAAGGCGATTGATGATTTTAATCAAAAGTTGGAAAACATGACTTGTTGCGCCGACTGTCCATGTCCGGAAGCTTGTGGCTTTCGGGATGACAACTGGCGGGACCGGGCGGACCACGTAGTCGGCCCGTGCGGCCAGCAACACTGCTGGTTAGAGGATGACGACGACTTTGCCGACGTCCGGATGCGTGATTTTCCTAAAGATTAGGAGGGATTTATATGAAATACGATGTAACTTACTCTTGCGGTCATACGGGTACTGTCCAGATCTACGGCACGGCTGCCGAAAGAGAAAAAAAGATTGCCTGGTATGAAAATTACGCAGTCTGCCCAGACTGCTATGAAAAGGCCCGGCAGGAAGAAGTCGCAACAGCGGCTAAGCAGGCTAAAGCGGACGGCCTTCCGGCTCTTACCGGCAGTGAAAAGCAAATCCGGTGGGCTGAAAGTATCCGCAAGGAAAAGATGGCGGCCGCCCGTGAATGGCTGGCCCGTTATCCCGGCGAACAGGCAGATAAATGCCTGGCCTGGTACGGCGGCCATGCCAGCGCGTCCTGGTGGATTGACCACCGCGACGAACGGCCCCAGCGGACAGCTAAACTAGGCGTCGCAGAATGGAATAAATAGAAAAAAGGACGGCTCACAATGAGTCGCCCTTCTTTTTTTATTCTATTACGCGGATAAGTCCCAGCTGGCACGCGGCCATTTTAGCCAGTGTCCGCACGTCGTTGACTATCGTATAGTAAGTATTGCGGTCAATCCCCAGCTCTACCGTCGTGGCCTTCCAGCTTTCCCGGAGATGGTATTTGCAGGTAGCTACACGACGTGAAATGTCGTCCAGGACTTCATATACCCCGGATACGAGTCTAAGCCAGCGTTCGGGACGTTTTATGACGACGCCGTCCGATAGTGTCACTTGCTTTAGCTCCGTGGCCAGCCGTATGCCTTCCAAGGCCGTCGGGTCCGATACAAAGGCATGGCCATTACTGCCGCCGCTATGGCCGCCTGTGACGTTCTCCCTGGCTAGTCGTACGGCCCGCTTGATTTCTCGTTCCCGGTAAAACACGAGTTCTATATGCCGCGTCGTGGAGTCAATCGCGGCGCGCTGATTGTGGTGCATGTGCATCCCCTCCCATCGTTACGACTCTCACTATTCCAGCGTTATGGATACGCCGCCAGCACTGTAAGCATGGTTCCGGGGTCGGCAACTCTTTTCCGGTTTCTACGTCCATGCCCCATAAGTACAGGGTAGCTCCCTGCATTTCCCGGCGACTGGCTGATATGATCGCATTTTCTTCTGCATGTACAGATTTACATAATTCGTATCTTTGTCCATGAGGAACGTGCATGGATTCTCTGTAACACTCGCCTATATCGCAACAATTAGATTCTCCTCGCGCACTGCCGTTGTAGCCGGTACTGACAATCTCGTCGTTATTGACGATGACAGCCCCGTAGATGCGCCGTAAGCACGTGGCACGCTGTGCTACGGCCTTCGCTATGCCCAGATAGTACGCGTCCTTAGGCGGGCGTACATGGTCGTTTTCCGCGTGGTCGTTTTCCGCGTGGTCGTTTTCCGCGTGGTCGTTTTCCATAGAGGTGAACGTCTTAATATCGTTGAATTGTGCGCGGATAAACAGCGCCTTGTCATATTGGCCCTCTAAATCCAGCCTTCCAGAAATGATTAGCGCCGTTTCCTTGAACTTTTTGTCGTTGCCTTCCACTTTATAGCGGATAAGGGCAAGTATATTCCTAACAACCCACTCCGAGGTGTGAATCACTTCCATTTCCCTATCACTTCCTTTTCCACATGAAGAGCGGTGAACGGTGCGCGCCGATGTGATGCGCGTCCAGGTCGAGCTTCCCCTTTTTCGTTTCCCACGGATAGCGCTTCCGGCGTCGTTCTTCATACAGCTGCTTTTCTTCATCGCTCATCTGATGAGTCCTTACTTCTCCTGGTGCATACCAATTTCCCATGTATATCACCTATCCTTTTGTGCTTAATTTCGGCGGGAAGGCGCCGGGCCAGCCATGTTCCGGCACCGCCTTGCTTGTTAAAGCTAATATGTGTTTTATCGTGGTGTCGTTATATTTTTTATCCATCATTTTTTTCTCATAAAATGGCAAAGGTCTTCTATAGCCATTAATATAAGAAATAGATAAATTAGGAACCATCCTGGATTTTGACTCAGCCAATCAAAAAATGTCATTTCAGTTGCTCCTTTACTACGGCGTGAGCAATTCGTGCATCGAGAATTTGGATATAATCGTTCATTACTCTTGCCTGTTCACGCATTAAGTGTCCTTCCGTTGAATCAAGAATGGTGTATCGTGTGCGCAAGAACTCTACAAGCTTTTCATGCTTATATGCGAGTTCCATACGTTCTTTGTTCATCCGCTCAATATAATCTGTCATTATTTTTTTGTTTCCCTTCTGATTAGTTTCATAATACTAACTATGGCATCGCCTTTGCTCTGGCAGTCCATTCGTCGGGCAGGATATAAGTGCTATCTTCCAAGACATACAGCGCTTGCTTTTGTTCTCCTTCCAAATTGAATTGGACATAAACGACATTCGGAATGCCGTGTTTCGGTACTTTTGTTGTAACGCCGTTTCCGTAACCGCCCGGCGGAACTTCAACGCCCGTCACTTCGGTGTGGGATAGCTCACATAGCCTGGCTTCCTCTTTTGATTTCCAGCGTTTACCGCACTTGTCGCAGGGGAGTGTAAAATAGTTTGTGTAAATCGGTATTGCATGAATCTACTTTATGCCC
>OGZI01001995.1_pt1 | contig 18035 bp, 19 predicted proteins | sample 1576711 | NCBI WGS metagenome assembly OGZI01 (sample SAMEA3541482, study PRJEB24748) | human gut metagenome | biome: human gut; feature: human-associated habitat; material: faeces | place: China | collected 2012
GAAGCGAAAACTGCATCTACAGCTGCTGCTGAATCTTTTTTAGTAAGCTCAGTTGCTTCTGCAACTTTAGCGATCAAATCTTGTTTGTTAGCCATTGTAACAATCCTCCAATTTATTTCTAAGCGAATAGTTTTTTTAGCGCTTGAACAAGTATTATCTTATCCTAAAAGGCCTATGAGGTCAAGTAATAAACGCTAATTTAATCGCTTTTTTGCAAAAAGTAAAGGCTTTTTAATTTATTGTCTTATAGATGTCAAATTCGATACGGTCATTAACCAAATCAAGGCTTTGAGCACGTGCTGTTATCCCCTTCTCATTCTTCATAGACTGAATATTTAGGGTAACTTTTCCCTTCTTACTATCGATGGCGATGTAATCAGGAAGGTTAGTTGAACGATTAATCATCTTAAGGACATCCGAAACTGGCAGTTTCAAGGTTCCAGCTGAAAGCTCAGAAACATGAAGTACAATTGCTCCTGATTCACTAACAACCGGTGTAAAGTAGACATAAAGAGGGACAGCGTGACCTAAAACCTTATAGCTACTCTCGAAAACAATTTTAGAATTGGTAACCTTGACCTTGAAACGCATCTTATCGGTCGAATAATCTTGGGCAAAGCCCGTAAGAGCAGCGTCAAGCTCCTCCCTTGTCATACTATACTTACCAATTTTAGTTGCTCCCTTAGGTAGGGATACAGAACTCGTCGTCTCCACTGGAGTCATGATTCTATAGGCCACAACACTTACTAAGGCTAGATTTAAGGCCAAGAGTCCTAAAAATAACCACTTCCATATCTTACTCACCTGACCACTCCTTCTTTGTTTGGTTAATACGCTTCAAAATGGCATCTGACATAATTTGATAACCTGTATTATTTGGATGAAAATGATCATCCTCAAAAAGAGCATCATTCAGGCTATCTTGAGAAGATTTACTAGATTGAGACGAATCATCAGTGCTTGTAACACCGCCCTTACCGTCAATTCCCTTATAAAGCAAATCATTTACAGGAACAAAATAGACATTATCGTACTTCTTGCACACTTCTTCAGTAGATTGGTTCCAATTATCGACAATAGTTTGCATTTCTGTCATTTCTGGAAAATTAAGATAAAAAGGATTGTAAATACCAACAATATAAATTGGCAATGTTTTATTATCCTTACGAGCTAGCTCAATAATCTGTCCCAATCTCTTTTGATAGGCCTGAGCTGGCTTAGTGAAGGTGTCTACATTAAGATTAGTGATATTGTCCTTAATGACATGGATCACATCATTACCACCAACTGTCAGAGTCATCACTTTAGCCTTCTTGAGATCTCTTTGAATATCCTTTTTTTCTTGCATTCTCTTGAGAATTTGATTGCTCGTATTCCCTGCGATACCATAGTTGCGAGAGGTCACTTGCCAGTCAAAATCTGACTCTAAGGCCTGAGACAAAACAGGAACGAAGCCCCCTTGATTACTACTATCACCTACACCTTGCGTAAGGGAATCACCGATAGCAACATAGGTGACCTTTTCATTTTTTATAGATTTGATTTTTTCTGCAATTTTTGATGACTGATGCGTACTAGGAACTACAAAAATGAAGAGGCCGACAAATAAGAGAAAAAGCAAGAAGAAGCCTAGGAGGCTTCTAACTAATTCTGTTTCTTTCCACTTATTCATAACGAACCATTACGGCAAAGGCGCCTTCACCAGTGTGCGTTTGAATGATGGAACCAGTCTCAAGGATTGAAATTGGAGCACCCAAAACCTCAAGTTTTTCAGCCATTTCATGTGCAAAATCAGATGTCCCTGCATAAGAAATACCAATCTCTGCCACTTTGCGGTCCTTGATACTATCAATATAAGAATCCAACCATTTCGTGAATGTCTTAGCACCACGACCCTTCGCAATGGTATTTAACTGATAGTCTTTCAACTCCATAATGACACGGATATTGAGCAATGAAGATAGTAGACCTGTTACACGTCCAATACGACCACCTTTGACAAGATTCTCAAGGGTAGACACACCGATATGAAGTTCGGATTTACTTTTCACTTCTTCCACACGTGCTACAATCTCATCAAGACTTGCTCCTGCTTCAGCTAGTTTAGCTGCTTCAACAACCTGAAACTTGAGGCACTGATCCGTAAAGCCTGAATCGATGACGGTTACATCTGCTCCTGAAAGGCTAGCGCCTTGACGTGAGGCTTCACATGTCCCAGAGAGTGTATGCATGATGTGAATAGCCACAATCTGTTCTGCACCTTCTTTGACAAGCTTTTCATATGTCTCAGCAAACAAACCTACTGGTGGTTGGCTAGTCTTTGGTAACTCTTTACTATGCTTCATCATATCCAAGAAACGGCCTTCTTCTCGAAGATCACTATCTGAATAGATGACACCGTCCACCATAACCGACAATGGAACAACAGTGATATTATATTTTTCAACCAATTCTGGTTCAATCGTGATTGACGAATCGGTTACAATTCTGATTTTACTCATATTTTTCTCGCTTAACACAAATTTTTATTCTATTATAGCATGACTGGAAAACTTTTCCCAAGTCTTTTTCTAAAGAGAGTCATCCACCTTTAACAAGGCTCTTGCTTGGCTCAAGGCAGCCTCTGTCACATTATCTCCTGCTAACATCTTAGCAATTTCTTGCACCCTTTCCTCAGGTGTCAAGAGACGAACACGAGAGACAGTCGTCTCATTATCGCTTTCCTTAGAAATAAAGAACTGATAATCAGCAATGGCAATAACTTGTGGAAGGTGACTGATGGCCAAAACCTGACCATGACTCCCAATCTTATGAATTTTCTGAGCGATGGCTTGGGCAACACGACCTGAAACGCCAGTATCAACCTCATCAAAGACGATACTTGTTTTATCTTCTTTGCGGGCAAAGGCTGACTTAATCGCTAACATGAGTCGAGATAATTCTCCTCCTGAAGCAACCTTAACAAGCGGTTTAAAGGCTTCACCTGGATTGGTTGAGATGTAAAACTCAACCTGCTCATTGCCATCACGGTTAAATTTCCCTTTAGTAAAGGTAACTTTAAAATCAGCCTTATCCATGTAAAGGTCGCATAACTCGTTCTTAATTTCAGCTTCAAGAGCCTTAGCTATTTGATGGCGTGCCGTTTGTAGTGTCTCTGCAGACGCTAGCAGATCTTTTTCAAGTTGCTTAAGCTCTTGTTCCATGGCATCTGACGAACTGGAATTGCCAGTCAGAAGATTGTACTCTTTACTTGAATTTTCTAGATAATCCAAGACGTCATCAACAGTTCCACCATATTTACGAGTAATTGCATTAATCGTATCTAAGCGGTGTTCAATCTCTTGCAAACGCCCAGCATCAAAGTCCAAATTATCCAAAAGGTCACCAAGTTGCTTAGTGACATCTTCAAGAACATAATAGGCTTCTGATAGATTTCCAGAGAGTTCTTTGTAATCAGAGTCATACTCTTCAAGAGACTGGAGGTCGTTCATAGCAGAACGGACATTTGAAAGGCTTGAAAAATCTTCATTATCCAGCATGACATAGGCATTAGTTAAGGTATCAGCAATCTGCTTATGGTTAAGAAGCTTATCTCGCTCCTTCATCAATGCCAAATCTTCTCCTGATTTTAGAGAGACTGCTTCAATTTCTGCAATCTGAAAAGCTAGCATTTCAATTCGTGCCTTATGCTCCTGCTCATTTTTCTGCTTTTCAAGAACAGCTTTTCTTAACTCACGATAGCGGTCAAAATACTCTTGGTATTCTTTCTTTGTTTGGAAAAATTCCTTATCCCCAAAGGCATCAAGCATGGTAATATGCAGAGCAGGTTTCATAAGTTCTTCCTGGTCATGCTGTCGATGGATATCTACCAAGAAGTGCCCAACAGCTTTAAGCGTCGTTAAATTGACCATCTGTCCATTGATACGACTAACACTTCTACCATTTTGAAAGATTTCACGACGGATAATCAATTCATCCTCAACAGGAATCCCATTATCTTCCAAGATACTAACCAAGGCAGGATTTTGTTCGATTGAAAAGAAGCCCTGAATTTCAGCCTTAGATGCTGAATGACGGACGACTTCGCTAGAAGCACGTGCGCCCAACATAAGATTCATGGCATCTATAATAATGGACTTACCAGCACCTGTTTCACCAGTAAGAACGGTCATACCATTCTCAAAGTTTAGTGAAATCTCTTCAATAATTGCGAAATTCTTTATTGTAATTTCGAGAAGCATAGGTCCTCCTATTCTTCAACCCACTTAATGATTTGCCCCTGTAATTCAATAGCTGCCAACTCTGACTGTGCCACTAAAAAGAGGGTATCATCGTCAGCAATAACGCTAAAAATCAAATGCTTGTACTCATCCAAAAGAATCTTCTTGATAAGACGGCTAGTCCCTGGTTGAACCACGATATTCATAAAGGAATGTTGACGATCAACACGTAATAAGCGTCGAGTCGCAACAGATGTTCCGCTGACTCTTCTAGGAGCAGTTGAAAGCCCGTAGATATAGGAACCGTCTTCTGTTGGCACTTTAGTAATACCAATTTCATTGATATCACGTGACACTGTAGCTTGAGTAGCCTTCAAGCCCTCAGCTTGGAGTAATTTAACTAATTCTCCCTGAGTCGTAATTTTATTTTCTTGGACAATCTTTCGGATTAACTCCAAACGATCATTCTTCTTCATTCTTTTTAAACTCCTTATGTGCTTGTGCTACAACCTCTTTGATAGAAGTTTGAGCATCATTGTGAGGAGAACTTGTCTTCTCCAAGTGTGCAAGAAACTCAATGTTACCATGGCCACCTTGAATAGGTGAAAAATCCAGCCCCTTAACTGAAAAGCCATAGTCAACCGCAAAAGCTGTGACTGTTTCTAACACTTTTTCATGGACACTGATCTCACGAACAATCCCATTTTTTCCAATTTGTTCTCGCCCCGCCTCGAACTGAGGTTTCACAAGGGCAACAACTTGACCTCCATCTACCAATATCTTAGCCAAGGCCGGCAGAATCAGATTAAGAGAGATGAAGCTGACATCAATTGATGCAAAAGACGGTAGTCCTTCTGTAAAATCAATAGGTTCAGCATAACGGAAATTATATTGCTCCATGGAACGAACACGCTCATCTTGACGCAATTTCCAAACCAACTGATTGGTACCGACATCCACAGCATAAACCAGTTTGGCCCCATTTTGAAGCATAACATCGGTAAACCCACCTGTTGAAGCTCCGATATCGATGGTCGTCATGCCTTCAACTGACAGATTGAATACTTCCAAAGCTTTTTCAAGTTTAAGTCCTCCACGGCTCACATACTTGAGTTTTTCTCCTTTAAGCTTCAACTCTGTACCGTCGTCGATTTTTTCACCGGGTTTATCGTAACGTTCACCATTGATAACATTAACAACTAAACCAGCCATAACGCCACGTTTAGCTTGTTCTCGTGTTTCAAAAAGGCCTTGTTTATAAGCCAAAACGTCTACTCTTTCCTTAGGCATGGAGTCGTAACCTTTCTATGATTTCTATAATACTGTCTTTCTTGAAACCTTGAGTCTCAGCTAGATTTTGAAAAATTGCTTCAGCTTTATTAAGTGATTCCTCAAGAATAGCATGTGATTTTTCCAGACCAAGCAGAGCCGGATAAGTTGATTTTCCAGCTACTACATCTTTTCCAGGCGTCTTCCCAAGCTCTTCGAAATCAGCAGTCACATCCAAAATATCATCACGTACTTGAAAGGCAAGACCAATCAAGTGACCAGCTTCTTGAAGGTTTTCCAAGACCTGTTGATCTTTTTGAGCAACAATACCAGCCGCCACAAAAGGAAAGGTTAAAAGCTTACCTGTCTTATGCTCATGAATCTTAGCCAGTTGCGATAAATCAAGTTCCTGACCTTCACCCTTCATATCCAGCATCTGACCACCTACCATACCGAAGGTGCCTGAAGAATGAGACAATGCTTGAATCAATTGAACTCGAATTTCTGCGGATAGCTCTGTTTGAGCCAGGAGGTCAAATGGATCCAAAAAGAGAGAATCTCCAGCCAAGATTGCCGTTGCTTCATCGAATTTCTTATGGTTGGTTAAACGTCCTCGACGGTAATCATCATCATCCATGGCCGGCAGATCATCGTGAATAAGACTTCCGGTATGAATCATTTCAAGACTTGCTGCGACATCGAAATGACTAGGAGTAAGCTCTAAACCAAATCCTTCAAGTAAATCTAAGAAAATCAGTGGACGAATACGCTTGCCTCCACTATCAACTGAATAAAGGATGGCAGTGATTAAATCACTTGATACAGGAAGATTCTTTTTTTGGTAGTAATCACGGATAGCCGCATCAATTTTATTTAGCTTGCTCATTAGGCATCCATTTCCGTTTCTGTACCATCTGCTTGCATAACCTTAACCAGTGTTTTTTCAGCATCTTCCAAGGTCTTCTGCAAATCTTTAGACAAGGCCATACCTTTTTGGAACTCAGCAATAGCATCCTCAAGAGCAACATCACCTGTTTCGAGCTTAGTGACGATAGCTTCTAAGTCCTGTAAATTTTCCTCAAATGTTTTTTTAGTTGACATTTTTCACCTCTACTTCTAGTTCTCCATCTCTCATTTGGACGGTTAATTGATCACCTTCGGTAATATTCTTGGTACTTGTTAAAGGTTTATCATCTTTCTTGACAATGGCATAACCCCTTGCAACAATACGGCTAGTATCTAGAGACAATAAGGCATCCTGTGCCTTTTCTAATCTCACACGCTTACCATTAATAGTATTCTTGGTTGTAGTCACCAATAAACGTTGCAAAGACTCTCGACGGTCTTGGTAGTTCTGAACACTAGTCAGAAGATTTAAGCCTTGTAATCGTTGTCTCAAAAGTTCCGCTTCTTTTTGTTTTCGCTCGAAATCTTGACTCATAAAGGTTTCAAGCCTTGTTGTTAGTCGATCCAACTTTTGTAGATAACCATCGTAAAGGCGTTCAGGTTGTCTAAAGACAACAGATTGTGACAATTTGGCCAAGCGTTCCTGGTTATATTGTATACGTCTCAAACAGGCTTGATAGGCTCTATTTTGTCTTTCACGAATCCAAACCAAGGTATCAGCCTTTGATACCGGAGTCGCAAGTTCTGCCGCTGCTGTAGGCGTAGCAGCTCTACGATCTGCAACAAAGTCAGCCAAAGTCGTATCTGTTTCGTGGCCAACGCTTGAAATCACAGGTAGACGACTCTCAAAAATCGACTGAACTACAATTTCCTCGTTAAAAGCCCAGAGATCTTCAATAGAACCTCCACCACGGCCAACGATAAGTAAATCTAGGTCATCTCTTTGATTGGCTTTTTGAATATTTTCAGCAATTTCCTGTGCAGCTCCTTCACCTTGAACCTTGGTTGGGAAAAGTAAGATTTCTACCCCAGGAAAACGACGACTAACAGTCGTAATAATATCTCGAATAACCGCACCACTAGGACTAGTGACAACCCCAATTTTTTTGACAAAATTAGGCAGAGCTTGCTTATGACGATCATCAAAGTAGCCTTCTGCAGTCAATTTTTTACGAAGCTGTTCAAACTGGATGGCCAAAGCACCAATACCATCTGGCTCTGCCTTCTCGATAATAATGGAATAAGAACCACTAGGCTCATAAATCTGGACCCGACCAACGACATTGATCTTCATCCCTTCTTCGAGTTCAAAACCAAGCTTTTTGAAAACCCCAGCCCAAATCGTCGCCTGAATAACAGCTCCTTCATCCTTAAGTGAAAAATATTGGTGACTCGGACGTCGACGAAAATTGGAAACCTGCCCCGTCAAATATACCCTCTCTAAATAAGGATCACGGTCAAATTTCATTTTCAAATATTTGGTTAAGGATGTGACCGATAAATAGTCTGACACGACAACTCTCCTTTATTTAAGCTAGCCTTGAAAACCTGAAGACACTAAAAAAGTTCTGCAGAACTATCATCCCCAAATCTTCTCAGTCGGCTTTTTAATTGTATACACGATTACTTAAAATTATACCAAAAAAGACTGTCAAAAGACAGTCTCAACCACCATTGTCAGGTGTTTTATATAGTTTCATTAATCGGTTGTATATTTTTTTGAAACGACGTCCCAAGAATCACTTGAACCGTCAATACCACCATAGGCTTCGAGTTGTCCCTTCTTATCTACACGGAAAAGAAGAACATCATTACCATAGGCATCATAAAGTTGAGCGTATACCAATTCATCGTCATCATCGGTCCATGAATAGACATTCCAACCTAAATTTTTATAATTTTCTCCAGTTGAACCTTGTTCTTTAGCATAGGTAGAAACAACCCAGTCTTCTAACTGTTGGTCAGACAAAGATGAGGTATCAACTTGAGAGGATTGGTTATCAGATGATGCTGCAGCTGCTTCCTTGCTTTTAGCCAACTGACCGTTTTTCCATGGATTTGTTACACTCTCTTTTTGGTTATTACTATACCACATCAAGGTAACCACAGGAATAACCACTGCAAGTACTGCAACAACTCCAATTACCCATCTAATGATTTTAGGATCTTTGAGTTTATCAAAACTCGAAACTTTTCTTCCCTTTGTAGTTTCATTTTTACGACGTCTAAATTCGCTCACAGCTTTTTCCTCTTTTTCTTGAAAGTAGTCCCTTTTTTTCTTTTCCTCTTGTTCCAAGAGTTTTTGCACTTCCCTACGACCCTGCGGATCACTCGTTTGAGCCAATGAAATCTGCAACTGAAAAATACGATTATCCAAAGCTTGCTCATATTCTTTGGCTGCTTCTCTATCACCATTATCAGCTAAGGCTCTCAGATACTCTTCATTACTGAATTCAGCCATTCACTATATCGCTCCTGCTTCTAAATCGTTTCTTCTATTTTCTTAAAGCCTGAGACTTTTGTCAAGTTACTAGTTTGTAACAAATTCTTACAGCTGTAAAAAGCCGAAGAAAGTCACATTCTCCAGCTTATTTCTTAGTTGTTTCTTTATAGTACTTACAATAACTTTGAAGAGGACATGTCTGACACTTAGGATTCTTAGCCAAACAATGATAACGTCCAAAGAAAATCATACGGTGATGACTGATAATCCAATCCCTCTTTGGGATTTTCTTCATCAGTTCCGCTTCGATTTCTTCTACACCAGCATCCTCTGGCACGATATTTAGCCTTTTAGATACACGCGAGACATGCGTATCTACAGCAATAGAAGGAATACCATAGACTTCAGCCAATACTACATTAGCCGTTTTTCGTCCCACACCAGGCAGACTTTCCAATTCCTTATGCGTTTTCGGAACCTGTCCATCAAAATTCATCAAAACAGCTCTAGCAGTCTTGATGATGTTCTTTGCTTTATTTTTGTAAAGACCAATCGTTCGCAAACACATCTCAACGTCATCGAGATTAGCAGAAGCTAAATCCTCAATTTCTGGATAACGCGCCCACAAGCCTGGAGTAATTTTGTTAACAGCTTTATCAGTTGTCTGAGCCGATAAAATAACAGCAACTAACAGTTGGAAAGGAGTTTCCCACTCCAACTCTCCATGAGCATTGGGAAACATCTCCCCCATGAGAGCTAGAGCCTCATTAACACGTTTTCTTCCTAACATTATTGGCCACCCCATAATTGACGGGCTGCATCCATACCTGTTTTGAAGTCATCCGAAACTTGGTGATGTTGCTTCTTACCTTGATGCTCCAAACGACGCTCTTCAACTTGAATTTTCGTCGTAATACCACTCAATTTCCAGTTACGCAGAACCCCTTTGATGTAATTCCAATTTGTCTTGCGGTTAAATACTGCTTCTTTCAAAGCCTCACGGATAAGTTCGGGATCAGTATGTTCTTCTTGGATTTCCTTGTTTAAATCTTCAATAACCATAGGATTCAAGATTCCCAAAGCTTGTTCCAACTCATCTGTTAATTGCTTGATGAGCTGTGTATTTGTTGGCTGACCTACTACAGGCCCCGTCGTTGTCTTTTCATTGCTCACTAACTTATCCAAAACTGCCAAGGCAGGTGAAGCATCTACAACCATCTCAATTTCATTATTAACCTTAATAGTCGTGAAATCAAGGAGCCCAGCCTCAGTCAATGTCGTAATACTTTTATTAACCTCAGTTGGTGTTTTTCCAGTTGCTTGCGCTATCTGGCTTGAAGCCACTTCTCCAATCTGAGTTGTCGTTTGTAGATAGAGAAACTGCCAAACTAGAAAGTCATCCGCAGATGGAAAAATATCCTTAAAGTGGAAAAATAAAGCATTAGGAAGGACCAGATTGCCTGATCGATACTGTTCAAAAAAACTCATATTTACCTTTCAGAGTAGCTAGACACCCCAAAAAGTCTTTATGCGCTCACATAAATCTTTTGAGACTGTCTACTACAAATAACCGTAGAATGAAAAATCGTCTTCCAACTCTTCTAAACGATAAGGTGTTTCTTGATATACCGCATAGTTAATCCAATTGCTAAAGAAAGCAGATGCCGCAAGATTCCAACGAAGTTTAGGCTCCTGACTTGGATCATCCTCTGGGAAATAGTTTGCCGGTACGTCTGGATTAATCCCTGCATCCAAATCTCTTCGGTATTCTCTGGCCAGAGTATCACGGTCATATTCAAAATGACCGAAACTATATACTTCACGAAGATTCTTACTTGCTAAGATGGATAAACCGACCTCTGGTCCTGACACAACAATATCTAAATCCGTCTTGTTTTTAATATCCTCGAGCGTAACCTCAGTATAGCGAGAGTGTGGTGACACAAAGCTATCATCAAAGCCATTCATAAGGAAGTTTTCAGGCATGTCAACCGTTTGTTTATAGATACCAGATAATTTCTCTGACAATGGGACCTTGTCAACTCCATGCTTATAATAGAGACCTGCTTGAGCTCCCCAACACAGATGAAGGGTTGAATAGACATGCTTTTTAGACCAGTCAAAAACTTGTATCAATTCTTGCCAATAATCAACCTCTTCAAAAGGCATTTGCTCAACAGGAGCTCCAGTTACGATGAGACCATCATAATACTTATGCTTAATTTCATCAAAAGTCTTATAAAAGGTTTCCATATGTTCGGCATGGGTATTTTTTGACTTATGACTAGTCATATAAAGAAACTCGACGTTAATTTGAAGTGGCGTATTGGCCAAAAGACGTAGTAATTGAGTTTCCGTAACTTCTTTAGTAGGCATAAGGTTAAGGATTAAGACCTCCATTGGTCGAATATCCTGGCTACTAGCTCTGTTCTCATCCATGATGAAGACATTTTCCGAACGCAATACATCAAGAGCTGGTAACTTATTATCAAGTTTTATAGGCATAACAATATCTCCATCCTTATTTATTCTATCTTCATATTATAAACCGGGGAGGTATTGTTATCAAATATATATTTTCTCTAGTTAGCTATAGCTTTAAACTATATTTAGAGGCCACCTTTGTTTTAAAAGAGTTAAAAAGGCCCTAAGGCCTTTTGTTAATTCATAGATAGATTTATCCTGGGAAGTTCATCAATACTTTAGTATCGTAACCTTCGATAGCATCACGTCCATTAAGACCATCAAGCTCAATCAAGAAGGCACAACCAGCAACGACACCACCTAGGCGCTCAATCATTTCAATTGTAGCTTTGACAGTACCACCAGTTGCCAAGAGGTCATCAACGATAAGTACACGTTGGCCTGGCTTAATTGCATCGGCATGCATACAAAGTGTATCGACACCATACTCTTTTTCGTAATTGGCTGAAATCACTTCACGTGGCAATTTACCAGGTTTACGAACAAGAGTAAAACCAATACCAAGTTCAAAAGCAACTGGACAACCAACGATGAAACCACGCGCTTCAGGACCAACAATCATGTCAATCTTCTTATCAGTCGCATACTGAACGATTTCACGGATAGCATAGCTATAAGCATTTCCATCAGCCATCAAAGGACTAATATCACGGAAAGTAACCCCTTCTTTCGGGTAGTTTTCAATAGATGCAATATAATCTTCTAATTTCATTTGTTCTTCCTATAGGCTTTTCGCCAAAAAAATATTTACATATCATTATAGCATGAAATAGTAAATTTAGAAAATGCTAACCCTCATTTCGAGACGAATCCTTTGGATTCAGACTCCCCTACTTATACAGCCAATCATAAATTTCCTGTGGTGTTCCCAGAGCCATGAGTTCTTGGAACTTAACTAGTCGTTTCAGATCTTGGAAAATCTGACTGTCCTCAATCTCGCGTTTCTCAGCTTCTTTATTGACTGTCATAACACCATTATCAATAGTCACAAAATCCAATTCATCAAAGATTTGAATCATCTTAATCAGAAGAATCTTGTCGATTTTAAGGTAATGACTGAGTTCATCCAATTTATAGCGAACATCGAACTCTGGGAATTGGTAAATGGTTTTATAGAGCCTTGCAAATTGCTCTCTTGTTCCATAACCTGTCAGATAATAGGCTTCCTTTATATTATTTTTAAAATAGATAGCCTGGAAATCTTTACCTTCAAACCACTCTTTTAATTCTGTCACTGATTCAGGTAGGGTGTTGAGGACAACCGCAGGCTCTGTGTCTGCTGCTTCTTCTACCGTTGGTAGGCCTTCAGGTAGTGCCATATTTTTTGAGCGAAAATCAAATAATTGAACACCATCTACACGCGCATCTTCTAGCATGAGCTGTAGCGTTGTCTGACCATTCCAAACATTAACAGATAAGGTCACTGCCAATTCCAGACCCTGAGCTTGTTGAAATTCTTGAAGCAGATTACCTTTATTAAAAGCGACAACGTCAAAGCTATCCTTGCCTTGCTTAACCTTAAACTTAAGATGGGCCCCATTTTGTCCCATTGTCCTAGCTTGAGTAACGGTAATATCATGTAGCCAAAAGACTGGCTTTTTATTATCCATACCAAAAGGTGCTAGTTTTTCAAGGCTCTTAATGGTATCCAAGCTAAGCTCGCTGAGTTGAAGCTCCTCGTCTAAATTAAGCGTATTTTTGGCACTCGTATCAATGTCATTATCGTAGACATAATGACACAAAATATCTGAGAGTTGACCAAGATTTTCCTCAGGAAGGGTCATCCCAGCTGCTCCAGCGTGTCCTCCAAAAGCAGTAAAGATGTCTCGGTGGTCATCAAGGGCATGGAAGATATTGATTGATTCCAAACTACGGGCTGAACCCTTAGCCAGACCATCTTCAATATTCAAAACCACTACTGTCTGGCTGATTTGTTCCATGATGCGCCCAGCCACAATACCTAGAACGCCAGGATGCCAACCTTCCTTAGCCAAAACCTGAACTGGTTTGTCCAAGTCTACCATGGTCATGGCTTCATCAAAGATTTTTTGAACAACTTCCTTACGTTCTTCATTTTTAGCATTGATTTCCAGAGCAATGGCCTGAGCTTCCTCATCGTCAAATCCGGTCAGCAATTCAATGGCTGGATTTGGATCATCTAAGCGTCCCAAGGCATTGAGTTGAGGAGCCAGTTTGAAACCTACCGTTTCTTCGGAAATCGTTGTTGGGTCTACATCTGAAATGCGGAGCAATTCTTGAAGCCCGATACGCTCAGTAGTCTTGAGAATTTCCAGGCCGACCTTTACCATAATACGATTTTCATCCGTTAGGCTAACCATATCAGCAATGGTACCAATGGCTACCAAGTCCAACATCTCTGTAGGAATAGTTTCAAGGAGGGCAGTTGCCAATTTGAAAGCTACACCACATCCTGCCAAATACTTAAAAGGATAATCGGCATCTGGATGCTCTGGATGGACAATGGCGTAGGCATCTGGAAGTTGTGACGGCATACTATGGTGGTCTGTAACGATAACGTCCACACCTTGCTCTTGCGCATAAGCAATAGCCTCATTACCCGCTACCCCATTATCCACTGTAACAATGAGTGAAATGCCTTCCTGCTCAATGAAATACTTGTAGACACTTTCGTTTGGCCCATAACCATCTGTAAAACGGTTAGGCAAATAGACTCGAGCCTCAGCGCCCAGCATTTCAAGGGCTTCCTTGACAATCGATGCCGATGTCATACCATCCGCATCATAATCTCCATAGACTAAGATTTGCTCATAATTTTCAATGGCTTGACGAATTCTAGCAACTGCCTTATCCATATCATGAAGAAGATAAGGGTCATGAAGATGTGATAGATCAGCCTTAAGAAAGTCTTCAAGGGCTTCTTCTGTCGTCACGCCACGTTCATAGGCAATCTTGGCTGCTGTTTCTGCCAGCCCATGTTCTTTGGCAAGTTTAAAAAAGCCAGCATCTGGCTCTTTTGTGTTTATTTTCCAATCATACGTTGATGTAATCATGTTTTTATATTTTCTCCCTGTCATCTAGTCTATCTATTATATCATGAATAAATTTATCATAGTGGATAGAAGCCTAAGTTTCCTAAAAAGAGAATGGAAAACATCGTAAGTTGCTTAGACTTGCGGTACATTTCCAATCAAGCCCTGCTTTTCTAGACAAAATAAAAGACTGAGTATTGCTCCTTATTTGACTTATGTTTTCTCAGATATTCCTTTCTTCTCTTCCTTTTATATAACTCAATTCTACTATCACTTTCAAGCAACATAAGGAAAAGCAAGAAAAAGATTCCCTATTTGGAAATCCTTTACATCAATATTTATAAATCATCCCTGTACAAGCTTGCTCTGAAAGTTCGACAAAGCCCAGAGATTGGTAAAAGGCTAGATTTTTCTCGCTACGATCAGTTGCAAGGAGCTTTTGATAGACATTGGGGAAAGTCCCTAAAGCCTCTTCTAAGAGTTTCGTTCCGATGCCTTGGCGTTGGTGATCTGGTCGCACCAAGAGGTCCTGTACAAAAATGACAGAGTGGCCATCTCCTACCAAGCGAATGTAGGCTACTAACTCTTCCTCATCATAGACTGCCAACTGCCAGAGACTGGCTTTGACAGCTTCTTCTAGCATAGCTGGGTTGTTGGTATAATTGGTCCAACCGACTGAACTGTACAGTGCGAGTAGGTCTGTCATCTCTGGAATCTCTTGTTTGTACTCTAACATCTTAACTCCTTTTTAATCTATAGTGCTGGAAGAAGGCGATATCCCGATAAGGGGACTCTTGGCAGACCGCCAGCTCCATCTTGAGCATAGACTCTCGCCATCCCTCTTGGCCCTTGAAGCGATTATCCTGCAAGGCATATTATACCTGTCCTCCGGGTTTCCGGATGGTTTCTAAATAGACTTGGATATTGACTGCCATCTAGCATTCCCCTATTTGTAGTTAAACACATTGGTAGCTAGTTTGTCCGAGATGCGTGGAAATAGCGTATATCCTTTGTGGGCAACTGATAAGAGTCGTGGTAGATTGACTTCACGTTTGTTTTTACCCAGAATACGGACAATCTTTTTAGCCACGTATTTAGGACTAAGGACAAACTTCTTAACACTTTCAAGATAGGCTCCAGAGGGATCAGCTTGATCAAAGAAGCTTGTCTCAATTGGACCAGGATTGACTGTAGTCACATAGACTCCTTTATCAGCTAGCTCCAGACGCAGGGCATCTGAGAAGCCAATTACCGCAAACTTTGTCGCTGCATAGACACTTGAGTTGGCTGTCGCAATTTTCCCCGCCATACTGGCGATGTTGATGATATGGCCATGGCCTTGCTCCACCATTTTCTCAGCCATCAGACGTGAAAAGGTCATCGTTGCAAAAGTATTGATATCAAACATATCACGTACTTCTTGGCTAGTGTAATGATCATAAGACTTGAATTCACCGAAACCAGCATTATTGATAAAGGCATCAATACGTCCAAATCGTTGATAGAGATAATCGACCATTTCTTTAATGGCACTGTCGTCTCTAAGGTCAATGGCAAGGCAAGTTTTATTTTCAACATGGCGATAACATTTCTCAAGTTTATCCTTGTCTCTTCCTAAGAGGATAATGCCATCACTGGGTGAGAGCTGCTTGACAATTTCTTGTGCAAGCCCTCCTGAAGCACCAGTAATAGCGATAATACGTTGTTTAGCCATTAAATCTCTACCTCTTCTAGGTCACGAACGATGTGGGTGTTTTCGAAAATTGTTTTAGCATCTGCTGCCATCTTACCGATATCACGCCCTAAGAAACGTGCTGATACGTGATTTAGAAGAAGACGTTTAGCTGACGCATCTTTAGCGACCTGTGCTGCTTGCATGTTGGTTGAATGCCCATGGCTCTTGGCAATTTTTTCGTCACCTTTACCATAAGTAGACTCGTGCACCAAGACATCTGCTCCCAAGCCAAGACGAACACTGGCATTCGTCTTACGAGTGTCACCTAAGATAGTGATAACCTTACCTTTCTTAGGTGCGGAAATAAAGTCCTTGGCAATGATTTTTGTTCCATCTTCAAGGACCACATCTTGCCCATTTTTAATTTGACCAAAAAGAGGACCAAATGGCACACCTGCTGCCTTAAGGGCCTCAGCATCCAAGGTTCCTTCAAGATCCTTTTGAACCACACGGTAACCAATACAAAAAATGGTGTGATCCAACTTATCTGCATAAACAGCGAACTTGTCATTTTCCATAACCAAGCCAAGCTTATGCTCATCAATTTCCTTAAAATGCACATGGTAAGGTAGGCGTGTCCCTGAGGTCCGAAGACTGGTCATGACATATTGTTTAATACCGACTGGACCATAAACTTCAAGGTCAGTTTGTTCTTCACTAGATTGGAAGGAACGGCTAGCCAAGAATCCAGGCAAGCCAAAGATGTGGTCTCCATGCATATGGGTGATAAAGATTTTTTTAACTTTACGAGGTTTGATTGTTGTTTCTAAAATCTGACGTTGGGTACCTTCTCCACAGTCAAACATCCAGACCTCATTAATTTCATCGAGCAACTTCAGAACCAAACTCGACACATTACGGGCCTTGGATGGCTGCCCGGCACCCGTCCCTAAAAATTGTAATTCCATGACTTCCTATACTTTCTATCTATCGTTCTTCTTATTTCTGGACAATATACGCCAGGCATTCACGCTGAGCAAAGCCATAATAAACAGTTTGCCCTTTATATTGAGACAAAAGTTCCACTAATTCATCTTGATTGAAGCTAGCCAACTTAATGACATTCCCCTTCAACTTAGTTACACGACTAAGTAACTGGGTCTCAGGTGTTAACTCTTCCAATACTTCTTCGTCAAAATCAACCTTGGTCATCTTAATGTGAGTGCCTTCAAGATAAACCTTATACTGCGGAAAAACTTGAGCAAGCTCAAACAAAATACTGGCCGTTGGAACCTCTAAATGCTCGGCAAAGACTAAAGCCACATCATCAGCATTTTCATAGCAAAATCCATAAGATTTTCCTGACAAATTGAGACGAATAAAAGGCTTGTGCTCATCAAAAGATGGTGCAGAATTAAAGAGGTTCAACTCTTTTGAAAGGTCCAAGTAGTAATCCGTCGCTGCTTCAGGAGATTGTTTTTGGTAAATCTCTGCAAAATAAGCATTAATCACGCTTGGTGGTGGCGTAATGAAAGCCAATTTTTGACTGTCCGAAAGGTCTGACAAGGTATTTTCCAAATAGACCTTATCTAAACTTGTAAAACCACCATATTTTAAAGCTAAATCCATATAATCAGTCATAAAATTCTTCCAATTTCCATTTATTTTTCGGTGAAATATAACCTGTAATTTCTTCCACTTCTGTCTCAAATGTGTAGCTATCTAGCAAGGCTAATTGACTCAATTGATAAAGTTTATACGCTTGATCCTGATGCACCTTAATACTAAAAGGTTCAAAAATCTGTTGAATTTCATCAATCAAGAGTCTTCTGAGGGCCTCACGACTTCCCTTGTCACGTGCTGAGAGACGAACATTAGGAAAGACTGTTGCTACTAGGTTATCAGCTACATCCATCTTATTGTAGATTGCTAGGCGAGGGATATCAGTCATGTCTAAGTCTTTGAGAATGTCTAAGACCACCTTATCATGTTCTTCGTGATTAGGATCACTCGCATCAATGACATGC
>OGZI01002013.1_pt1 | contig 17964 bp, 15 predicted proteins | sample 1576711 | NCBI WGS metagenome assembly OGZI01 (sample SAMEA3541482, study PRJEB24748) | human gut metagenome | biome: human gut; feature: human-associated habitat; material: faeces | place: China | collected 2012
ATCGAATTCCCGACTGAGATCGCTCCCGCCGGCCTGAAGGTCGTGGAGCTCTTTGAAGGCAATGGCCCGATGGTCCGCCGTGGAGACACCGTCACCGTCAACTACCATGGTGTGGTCTGGGGCAAGGACACCCCGTTCGACTCCAGCTTCGACCGTCATCAGCCCGCCAGTTTCGGCATCGGCGTGGGACAGGTCATCAAGGGCTGGGACCAGACTGTGCCGGGCCATAACGTGGGTTCGCGTCTGGTGGTTTCCATTCCGCCGGAATACGGCTACGGTTCCCGCGGCATCCCGCAGGCCGGCATCGGCGGCGAGGACACGCTGGTGTTCGTCATCGACATCATTTCCACCCGCTGACCATAGGTCAGCACATGACGAACGCCGGGGTCATAGCCGGCGTTTTGTCATAAATAACGAAGATTGTTTCAGCATCGACAACGGTTCAGGAGGACGATATGGCTGAGGACAAGGTCTACCTGCTGACGCAGGAAGCATACAACAAGATGAAGGAAGAGCTCGCCCATCGTGAAGGTGAGCTGCGTGAGGAAATCGCGCACAAGATCGCCGTGGCGCGTGCCGAGGGCGACTTGTCCGAGAACGGCGGCTACCAGGCCGCCCGTGAGGCGCAGAGCAAGAACGAGGGCCGCATCACCGAGCTCACCGTCAAGCTGCGCGATTCCAAGATCATCGAGAATGCTCCGGAAGGCACCGTGGGCGAGGGCTCTGTGGTGACCATCGAGCTCAACGGCAACGAGATGACCTACGTGCTCGGCAGCCGTGACATCGTGGCCGGCACCGACTACGACATCATGACCCCGGATTCCCCGATTGGCAAGGCCATCGAGGGCGCCAAGGTGGGCGACGTCGTTTCCTACACCGCACCGAACGGCCGCGAGCTGTCCGTGACTGTCAAGGCCGCCAAGCCGCTGGCCTGAGTTAAGTGACTGGTATGCCCCCGTAGGCGGGGGCATACTTATATGTCGTAGCGCTTATTGCCACAGCGAGACGATCACCATGTAGATGGCCACCATATGGCAGGCATATCCGGCCACCGTTCCGCAGTGGAAAATCTCATGGAATCCGAAGACGCGAGGCCAAGGGTCGGGCTTGCGCAAGGCGTAGACGATGGCGCCGAGGATGTAGCAGGCACCGCCGGCGCACAGCAGCACCACCACGGCTGGCCCCGCATACGGCGAATTCCAGAACATCACCATATAAGCCAGGCCGTAGATGCCGAAGATGATGTACACCACCGTATACAGCCAGCGTGGTGCATTGATCCAGATCACATGAATCACGATGGCGATGGCCGTGCACGCCCACATCGATATGATGATCACATTGCGCCAGAATGGTTCCAGCGCAAACGAAACCGGGGTATACGTGCCGGCAATGAGCAGGAAGATGTTGACATGATCGATACGCCGCAGCACATCGGTGACGCGCGGGCTCCAATCGCCCAGATGGTAGCAGGCCGAATTGGTGAACAGAATCAGCGACGCTGTCATGAACACGGCACACGCCCACTTCAGACTCGCGCCATGTGCCAAGCATATAAGCACGATGCCTGCCGCCAATGACAGGGGAGCGGCAATCGCGTGAATCCAGCCGCGCATCAACGGCTTTGGCCGTCCGTGCACGTCGAGACGAATCTTGCGTTCCACTTCCGCAGGGGCAATGCCCTCGATTTTCAGCGCACGGTTCTCCGCTTTGGCGAGCTTGTGCCGGGCCTTCTCCTCGGCTTTGGCTCGAATGGCCTCGGCCTTGAACTGGGCCTTGGCCCGTACGGCATCAGCCTTGGCCTGCAACGCCTGTTCGCGCGCCTCGATAGCCGCCTGACGCTTGGATGCGATGGTGGCATCCTCTGCAATCGTCGCGCTGTTATGAGCGTCGTGATGCATCGTCTTTTCCGAGTCGCCGGTTGTTGATGCCATGGTGATGCCCCCGTTTCACGAGTTGACGATACGCTTCTTACGCTGCCGTAACCTACGTTAGCGTAACTTTTATGCTTGTCAATACCGACTCGCACGAACACTATCACCCAATGGCGGCGATACTATGGAATCCGAAGATGAGAACGTCGCAGCAATAAAGGGCTCGGCGATGGTGTATTGCACGGAGTGTGGGTTTGCCAACGAGCAAGGAAATGCCTTCTGTTCGCAGTGCGGAAGCCCATTGGAGCAGCCCGAGGCCAATCCGGCGGCCCCTGCTTCTCCTGAACCTCCCGCCGGGCGTCCTGGCGTCGATCACACCAAAGCGCAGGCAAACGCGATGATGGGTTCCATGGACACAGCAATGCCGGCAATATGGTGGCGGCTTCGGATATCAAACTGTACGTGATGCTTGCCGTGTACGATAAGCAACATGCCGGCACCTTGGCCACGGGCGGGAAGCCGTGCAACGCGATTGGCGCGGTATTGAAGATGCGATGTCGTCATAGTCGTCGTACTTGCCCGTGTGGCTTGCCGCGACGGCGGCGGTGCGTCTGCGTATGATAGGGATATGGCTGATTTTTCACATATCCTTGCAACGCGCCCCGACTTCGACGACGAGGACCGCGAGTGGCTGCATCATCTTGTCGCCGATTGGCAGGTGATCGCCGATTTGAGCTTTGCCGATCTGCTGCTGCTGGTACAGGATGGCGATGGCAAATACGTGGTGGCCGAGCAATGCCGTCCATCCACCGTTATGACGCTGCGGGCGGAAGACGTGGTGGGAAACGTCATGCCGGACGACATGGTCGGCGAATTGGACGCCGCCATGCTCTCCAGCGTGGTGTTCCGCTCCACGGTATTGAGAACCGTGGGCAAGGCGACCGTCTGCAACGTGTACGCGCCGGTTCGGCACAATGGCAAGACCTTGGGCTTGGTCGTGCGTGAGACCAATATGGCCACACGAGAATCCAACGGCCGATATGAGTCGGAAAGCATCAACGCCGGCAAGCATCTGTACGAGATGATTCCGCGAGGCCAATTCCCCTACAAGGATTCGGTGATGAGCCAACGCCATATCGCTCGCGTGGCGGACGGCTTCATCATCCTGACCATGGACGGCGTGGTTCGATACGCAGCCCCGAACGCCATCAGCTGCTTTAGGCGTCTCGGTCTGCTGACCACCATGCCTGGCCATTACCTCAGCGAACTCGGCACACAGCTATTGAAGGAGAACGACCCTGTTCCGGAAACCCTGCCGTTGGTGTTGACAGGCAAAGCCGCGGTCGACTCCGAACTCAACGCCAACCGTTCCGCCGTCTCGATGCGCTCGTTGCCCTTGTATGACAACAACGGCCGTATCGGAGCGATTCTGCTATGCCGTGACGTCACCGAGCTGCGCCGTCGTGAGCAGGAGCTGCAGACCAAGGACGCTACGATTTCCGAGATTCACCATCGTGTCAAGAACAACCTGCAGGCCGTCTCCGCATTGCTGAGGCTTCAGGCTCGTAAGACCAAGTCGGATGAGGTCAAGAAGGAATTGCAGGAGGCGCAACGCCGCGTGCAGACCATTGCCATGGTGCATGAGGGATTGAGCCAGACCGCCGACGAGGTCGTCGACTTCGACAAGGTGATCGCCAACCTGCTGCGCATGGCCGTGGACCTAGCCACGATGAAAGACCAGCACATCGATATCAACTACATGGGCAAGTTCGGCATGATGCCCGCTCAGGATGCCACGCCGCTGTCCCTCGTGCTGACCGAGCTCATCACCAATTCGGTGGAGCATGGGTTCGAAGGCCGCAAGGATGGCCATATCACGATTTCCGTGGGCCGCTCCGGCCCGAACCTCAATGTGGTGGTCGAGGATGACGGTTCCGGTCTCGGCTCCGAAGAACAGGGTGGATTGGCTCGTTCTTCCGGTTCCGGTTTGGGCACGCAGATCATCAACACCTTTGTGACCAATGATTTCGGTGGTTCCGTGCATTGGGAGCCGCGCCGCGAAGGCGGCACCCGCGTGGTGCTTGATATGAAGCTCAGGGCTGCTCAGGACGAGTGATGCGAAGCCCGAAATGAGGAAACCCTCCCAAGCGGGAGGGTTTCCTAGTATGACGAAGCGATAATCAAAACATCAGATTTGCATCTGCATGGCCTGAGAACGGCGGGCGCGCATGGCGCGGCGCTTCAGCGCACGACGCTCATCTTCGCTCAAGCCGCCCCACACGCCGTAATCCTGATTGGTGTCCAGTGCGCACTTCAGGCATGCGTCAATCACTTTGCAGGTGCGGCACACGGCCTTGGCCTCCTCAATCTGCTGATAGGCTGCACCGGTGTTGCCCACCGGGAAGAAGAGTTCCGGATCCTTGTCACGACATGCGGCCTTGGCTCGCCAATCAAAAGCGCTGCTCATTGCTTGCCTCCCTTAAAAGCCCCGTGGCTGGGGTTGTTCCTTAAGTCCAGTACCAAGGTAACCACGAACCGTGGTGATTTTCAAGAGGTTTTGCCGAGAAAAAACCGAAGTTTTCACGAAGCGCACTGCACCAGACATGCCGATGTGCCCTCGATGAGCACGGCCCGGCCCGCGTTGTCGGCATCGATATGACTCATCATATCCAATAGGCGAGCGGGGACTCCGGCCATAAGATCGGACGTTCTCTCCCCGCACGGGAACACGATTCTGGTATTTCAATGCTCCGGTATACGTATCGGGCGAATCGTGCTGACGGCGAATACCACGCTGACGGACTCATCGGCCAACGCATGTGTGAAAGACAGCGCCTGCTCGTCGGTGCGGAATGGGTCGAACAACTCATCGGCGTCGTCGACGAACCACACGATATGCGGAGGCGGTGGTGCATCCGAGCTGGCACACGGCGTGCAGCGGCCGCCATGAAGCCATTGCGAGCTCCATACCCGACGATGCGGGGAACTGACACGTACCGCCAAGCCATCAGCCATGCTGGCGTGTCGAGCCAATGTTTTCAGCAACGTGGTTTTGCCGCGCCCCTGCGGGCCGATGACACCGATATTGCCACCGGTGAGGGATACCGTCGCCTCTCGCAGGTTGATGCCATCGTCGGCAAGTCCAAATCGAATGCGTTGCGGTGCGTGGTCGGCCACAGTCCGGTCTTTTACGTGCCGGGGGAGTGGCGCGGTAAACAGGGACGGTTGCGGCGGGCTTCCGACGAACCGCGATGCGAACGCGATCTGGCGGCACACCGCATCGATATCGCGTGCCGTTGCACAGCGGAATGCCGTCACCTGTTCGGAATCGTTGCAGAACGCCGCACCGGGCATTGCCGGACTGAGGTCGGCGGCACGACCATCGCCAAGCAGCTCGCATGATTGCAGACGGTCCCGAACCCGTAAACAAATGCTGACGGACATATTCGCCTTCATATCGGCACTGACCTGACCCATGGGATTCTGCGTACAGGCGATCAGATACATGCCCAGTGACCTGCCGAGCGAGGCAATACGCACCAGACGATTCACATAATCCGGGAGCTGGTCCTTCAGGGCATGGAATTCGTCAATGACCACGATCAGGCGCGGTGGTGGATTGACCATATCGCGGATATCGGAAGCATGGACAGCGGCGGACAGCTGTTCACGGCGTGTCAGTTCGGCTTCCAGCGCACGCAACGCGCGTACGGCATGCGCCAGATCCAGATCGCATACGCTGCCCACGGTATGCGGCAACCGTTCGAGTTTGCGGAACGCGGAACCGCCTTTGAAATCCAAGAACACGAAATTCAGATGCTCAGGCCCGTTCATCGAGGCGAGCGCCAGACACCAGCTTTGCAGCAACACGGATTTTCCGGAACCAGTGGTGCCGGCCACCAGAGCATGCGGCCCCTGACGGTTCAGATCGAGCATCAGCGGCTCGCTTCCGGTCATGCCGATCGGCACCGCAAGGTCAAGGGGTTCAAGCCAGCGGCCCACAATGGCGCGCCATGGCAGGCGTGCGAAGTGCAGCAGCGATTCTATCGGCTGCGACGGCGCATGACGGAGGTCTGCGGCGCGGTCATCGGCGTCGCCCGTGATACCGACATCGATCGTTGCCTGTTGCGGATCGGGAGCCTTCTCCGGGCCTGGAGGCGAGGGGAACGTCAGCAGCAGGGACACGAGACAGGCGAATATGCCCGGTGCGATCATGGCGGCGAACAGCCATTGCCCGTGCAACAGCAGTATGACCATCATCAATGCCTGCGCGATCATCGGGCATGCCGCGGCAAACATGGTCAGGCGGGCGCGCAATGGCGGCGCGCCCAAACGGTGCTTCGCCCGGGATACGGCGGATGCCGTATGGACGGAATGTCGCTTCGAATCGTTCTGCTGTGATGTCATGCTTCCAGCGTGGGGGAACGCATGCCGAAAGCGCAAGCCGAATCAAGGTATGTGGTTCTAGCTTGCCGAGTTATCCACATGACATTTTGCCCGTGCATGATTGGCGGTGTAGGCAACGGTGACGATCATGCGCCGATGATGAAGCCGATGGGCTCCGGGAAAGCGTCGGTCAGCCTTCCGCCAGATTGCCCACGGTGCCGGCCTTATACGTGCCGTCGGCAAGTTGATTGAACAGTTCGGTGTTCTTGGCGTCGTCAAGCAGCACCGAGGAACCAACGCCATCAACGTAATAATCGGGGTCGGACCAGTACACGCTGCCGGAGATGCCATTCGAGCCGGTGGCGCTTTTGAACGCCAGCGCCATGGTGAGCAACGTGTAAGGGTTGGTCTTCTCGTCCACGGTGAGTGCGCTCATCGCGGCATTGGACACTGCCACGATTTTGGACGGATTGGTCAGGGTCTCACTGCTGGAAGCCTTCTTGACGATGGCCGAGATGACCTGTCGCTGGCGTTCGTTGCGTCCGAAGTCTCCTCGCGCGTCGGCATATCGCATACGAGAGAAGGACAATGCGGTGGAACCATCCGCCGTATGGCATCCCGCCTTCCAGTTCAGTCCGGAATAGGAATCCTGAACATCCTCGTCATAGCACAGTTCGATACCGCCCAAGGCGTTCACCACGTTCTGCAGACCGCCGAACTTGATCTGTGCCACATGATCGATTTTCTGGCCGGTGATCTGCTCGACGTTGCTTACCAAAGCCTTCTTGCCCGCAATCAGCGCCACCGCATTGATTTTCATGTACTGGTTATCGACGTTCATGAGCGAATCGCGGGGAATGGAAACCAACGAACTCGGCCCGCTTTTGGGCTTGATCAGCACCAGAATCGTATCGGTCCTGAAGCCAGAGATATTGTCTACGCCGCCGTAATCGGTGGAACCGTCACGCTCATCGGAGCCAAGAATCAGCCAAGTCGAGGCCGGCGTGTTGGGGGTGTCGGTCAGCCAGTCGCTCCGATTCAGTTTGCTGTCCACCCATTGCCAGGCACCGAAAACGGAAAGAATCAACACCGCCACCAGTACCGCGATTGCGCATAGGGTGATGCGTAAGGCTCGCGGACGGCGTGCCGTTACCGTTTTCGCCGTTGCCGCCGCCGGCCGGCCAAGATGGCTGAACTTCGTGGACACGTTTGCTGCTGGCGATGAGGGCCGGGAAACCGGCATATCCGACGGATTGCGCACGGCGTTGCGGGATGAGCCGGAAGACATCCGCGCTCGCGACGGCGGAATGCTGCGCGGTGCGGCGGCATCCGGAGCCGTGCTGCGAGTGGCGCGTCCGGTTTTCGGAGAAAAACTGGGCGGAGTCCGCCTGCCGTTGTCCGCGACGTTGGCGCTTGCCGTGGCGTTGGCGTTCAGTTGAGGCTCTTCGATGTCATTTCCCGTGACGGACGGACGGGCCGATGGAGCTTGACCTGACTGGCGCGAGGTTCGGGCGGGGGCGAAGGAGCGTGGCACCTGCCCGGAAGGCCGGGTGCGTCGATTTCCCGCAGGAATGAAGCTTGGCGGGTTGATATGCGGATCCGCCCCACCTGATTCCTGCGTCATAACCCCTCCTGAAACTGTCGATTGTCTGAATGACACTTTGACACAGCATCCGCCGGGTGTTCCTGCGCTATGGTGTTCCTGCGCAGGAACGGCACAATATCATGTGCAACGGCGTCAGGGCATCGCGTTCACGCCATAGCACACAGTTCCATAAAAATGATGTAATGACACGAGAAAGAATTTGACAAAACCGAAATTGCATGTGTGTAATTTAGTCCGTATGAAAAGCTCAATAGGCAAGGAGAATCGCATGTGGGGTGTGGTCGACGATTCAGCCGAAGAGCCATGGCACGAATTGTGGGGACTATTCCGACCTGATGGCGATGTATCTTGGCAGCACAAGGCGTTGTGCGCGCAAACCGATCCGGAGGCGTTCTTCCCGGAAAAGGGGGGCTCGACCCGTGATGCCAAACGTGTGTGCGCAAAATGCGAAGTGCGTGAGCAATGCCTGAAATGGGCCATCGACCATGATGAGCGATTCGGTATTTGGGGTGGCATGAGCGAGCGCGAACGCCGTCGATATAAGCGAGAGCACCGGGAGCGGGCGTAGCTCCACACACCCCCTTCAAGTCTGGTGCGTACACTGGGAGTTTATGAGTCCGACAGGTAATAGCGATATTCATGAGGCGTTGGCCGACGCCATGTCTTCTCGACCATATACGCATAGGCAGGATGTGGATACCGGCATTACGGCTGTGATCACCGTTGAGGAGGATATGCGTTTCCTCCGGTCTACATTGCGTTCGGTATTGACGCAGAATGTTCTTCCGGGGGTCGTCATCATCGCCGACGCGACCGGGCGCACCAGTTCGAGGATAACCACCTCGTTCGAGGTCATCCCCTCGCCATCGGGGCCGGTGATGGAGGTGCCGCAGTCCAAGCATGTGACCATTCACATCGTCTCGGCCAAGGGCGCACGCTCCTTCGGCGATGCGGTCAGCCGGGCATTGGATCGTGCCGATCTGGATGACGCTCCCCGCGCATTGTGGCTGCTCCATGATGATTCCCGCCCTTCGGATGACTCATGCCTTGAACGATTGCTTGAGGCGTGGCGCAATACGCCGGGCGCCAGTGTGCTCGGGTGCAAACAGTGCGATTGGGAAGGCTCCCATCTGCATGATGTCGGTATGTATGCGGGTCACCACGCCGTGCATTCCCTGGTGGTCGATGGAGAACCCGATCAGGAGCAGTATGACGGGCGGCAGGATGTGTTTGCGGTGTCGCTGGCAGGCGCGCTGGTGTCCATGTCGCAATTCACGCGACTGCGGGGCATCAATGCCTGGCTGACCACCTACAGCGAATCGGTTGATTTCTGCCGCCGTGTCTGCCTGAGCGGCGGACGCGTGGTGGTTGTCCCGCAAGCGGAGATATCACATCGTCGCGCACGGTATGAGGGCATTCGTACGCGAGGCGGGGAACCGCTTAAGGACGATCACACGGTCAATCATGCGATGACGGTGCATCGCTCCCAACAGCGGTATCTGTACACGGACCTGGCCATGTCGTCCTGGTTTATCGTCTGGCTGTGGAGGCTGCTCCGCAGTTTTGGCATGGCCATATCCATGATGTTCGGCAAGAAGCCGTATGAAGCATGGGTGCAATTGTGCTGGCCTTGGCCGATATCGCGGGAAACATGAAATCACGCAGTCTGGTGGCCAGACAATCGAAGGTCGCCGCATCGTCCCTGCATGTCTTGTTCGCAGACAGCCAGCAGATCAAGCAGTTCCATGATCGTCGGGATGCATTCCAATCCCAGCAGGGCAGAGTGCTGCTCAGTCCGCTGGAACGTGCCCATCTGCGGACACGCACCATATATCGCTGGAGTGCGGCCGTGGTGATGGCGCTGGTGTGCTTTGCGGCCATCGCGGTGATGTATTGGCCGGTGTTCCGTTCGATATTCTCCGGCGGATCGTTGTATTCCGATGTGTTGCTTCCCACCGGTGCCAGCTTCACGCAACTGGTGCAGTCCGCCACCACGCCGTGGGTGTTTGGCAGCGGCACCGGCATTCCTGCGCCGCCCACGCCGTGGCTGCTGGTGCTGATGCTGGCCTCGTTGGTCACGCTCGGCCATGTGACCGCCGCTTTGGCGATGATACTGTTTGTGGCCGCGCCGCTGAGCGCATTGTCGTTCTGGGCGCTGGCGGGCGTATTCACCCGCTCGGACGTGGTTCGTGTGCTGGGAGGACTGCTGTGGGCATCCACCGGCATTATGTTCGGCTGGTATGCGCAGGCCAATATGCCGATGCTTACCGTAATGGTGTTCCTGCCGGCCGCGTTCGCATTCGTGTTCCGTGCCGTGGGCATGTACCATACCGAAGACCCGCTCAAGCCGCGCACATCCGTTCAGGCCGCGGCCATCGCCGCACTGTGCTTCATCCCTGTGGTGGCCGCTGAACCGCAGCTGCTGTTCGCGCTGATCGTCGTGTTCCTGATGTTCCTGCTATTCGTGCGTCGCAAGCGCGCCATGCTGTTGCTAATTCCGGTTCCTGCCGCCTTTGCGGTGGCTCCTACGCTCGTCAATGCGGTGCGTTACGCCGATTTGGGCATGTGGCGTCAACTGTTCGGCGACATCACGGTGCCAACGTCATCCGCCAACGGGTCGCCGGCGTCGCTGAGTCTGCTTGAGGCCGCACAGCGTGCGCTGGGATGGCGAATGGGGTCGACTGATTATGCCGATTTGGCGGTCACTGTGCTGTTTGGCGTCATCACGCTGCTTGCTCTTGCTTCGCTGGTGCTGCCGTTCGCGTTGCGGACCTCGCGACTGATGTGGGTGGTAATCGTCTGCGGAGGCGCGCTCGCCCTGGTCTCCAGCCGTGTGGCCATAACCGTGGATGCCGATGGTGTCGTGGCCGGTTCCGCGCAGCCGGGCATCGCGATGATGATATTGGGCTTCCTCGCCTGCGTGTGTCTCGTCGCTGGTGGGGCGGTGAAGCGATTCCAACCGTTGCATGCGTTTGGCAGTGATCCCGCATCGAAAAAGGACCGTCTGCATGTGCTCATCGTGTCTGGCCGTGTGGTGCTTGCTCTGATACTGGTGTGCTGCATTGGCATCCAATGCATGTATGGCATCGAACGTCATAAGGATGCGGGACTGGGCGTGTCTGAAAACGGCCTGCCCATGGTCACCACCGATTATCTGGAGGCCGGTGCCGATCATCGTGTGCTTGCCGTGAGCGCGGAGACCCGCAACATCGTCAACTATGCGGTGATGCGCACCTCGCGCGGCGATTTGATCGACAGCTCTCCGGTCCAGCGGGCGCGCCTGCTGTCCGGCAAGCATGATGCGGTTGACGAACAACTGGCCCAGGCCTGTGCCTCGCTGCTGTCCAATCCCGACGAAGAGGCCATCGCGGCCATCAGCGCGCTTGGATTCGGCGGCATCTACGTGGTTCCCGAGACCGGCGATTCCTTGAACGACATGCCGTATGAACAGTTGAGCGCGAATATCGCCGCATCGAACGGCACCCAGTCCCTGGTCTCCACGGATAGCGGCAGCTACTATCGTCTGACGCTGCGTAGCAGCGCCTCACAGCAGGTGGATACCTCATGGCAGCAACGTGCACAGCATAGTGTCTGGAGGCACGCCTGGCTGATATGCCTAGGTGTGATCACGGCGTTGTACTGCTTGGTCGCCATGCCTCGCAGACGACCGTCCTACGGATTGGAGGAGCAGGCATGAGCAACAAAACTTCTGGTTTCAAACGTGCGATCGGCATCGTGCTCGGTGTGATCACCATGCTGGTGTTGATTGCGCTGTTCGTCGTTCTCGTCATGGCCCCCATCCCCAATATCTGGGTGGATAAGGTGGCCGCTTCCGATAATGCCATCGACCAGACCGTTAGTCCGACCCAGTCCGAAACCTACTGCCCGGCACCTATAGGATTGGCCGATACCGGCACGTACGGCGACAGCGCCTTCCAGGCCACTGTCGGCAATCTGAGCACACAAGCGCGCTATGCGGCGTTCGGCTCCGTCTACAGCGCCACTGTCTCGGCGATCGGGCAAAAGTCCAGTTCAGATGACGTAACTTTGAAAGACGCCGATTCGACCGACGATTCCTCGGTGAAAACCGGTGCTCAGAAGATCAATCAGGGAGCTCGTCTGATCAATACCCGTATGCTGCAGGCCGCAGCTGGCACCGGCACCGTCGGCACCATCGCATCATGGGCCGATGATGGCGATGTGAGAGGCATATCGGCGGCATCCTGCGTATCGACCTCGCTCAGCCAGTCGTTCCTGCTCTCCGACAGCACGACCGGTACCACACAGCAGCTCATCGTCTCGAATCTCTCCACCAAGCCGACCACCGTCGACATTGCCGTCTGGGGTTCCGAGACAGCCGGGAAAATGGCATTGTCCACCCAATCCACGCTGTCTGTGCCAGCCGAGGGGGAGTCCTCGATGGAACTGTCCGCCGCGGTCGATGGGCAGCATGGTCTGTTCGTGTCCGTTTCCAGCAAGGAGCCTCCTATCGCGTCCGTGGTGCGCACGGTGACCATGGATGGTCTGACACCGAAGGGGTCTGATTTCGCGCTGCCGCTGCCGACCGCATCCAATGCATCGGTGGCGCCGTCCATCACTGCCGGCGATGCGGTCACCGCTTATCTGTTCGCCAAGGCAGACACCAGCACCGGGCTGTCATGGATTACCGCCAAAGGCTTGGTTCCCGCCAAAGATGCCACCGTCACTGCTGATAAAGTGACGGCGATCGACTTGGGAGAAGCTCCTGATGGGGCGTTGGGCGTGATGTCCACCGCAGAGGACGCCGTGTCGTTCTCCGTCAAGGCCACACGCTCCGGTGACTCCGGCCAAGCCGATTTCGCATTGGTCAATGCCGGCGAGCCATCCGAATTCTCGGGGTTGGCCCTTCCCGACGGAGTAAAGGCCTCCATCACGCTGGCCAATACGTCCAATGCGCGCAGGACGGTCACCTTGCGCGCCTACGATGATGCCGGTGCTTCGGTAACCTCCAAGGAAATCACACTGGATGCGAACGCAGCACAAACGATTGAAGCCGGCAATCTTTCCGGCGATCATGGCACCGCGGTCGTGCTGATGTTGGAGGACTCATCCAAGAAAGTGAGCTGGGGAGCGCGGTTCAGTCACGATTCGTTGCAAGACAAGGACATCGCCGGATTGTCCGTCATCGACGCTTCAACGCTGATGCCCGCCACGGTTCATGTCTGGGCTCGGAACGATTCCTCCATCGTCAAGTAGAAGGGTATGCTCGCCGAAGCGTCAGTTTGATGATGTTTCGGCGGCGATATAGCTGCGGGCCGTGCCACTACCTTATTACAAGTGACACGGCCCGCAGTGTTGTCACAGGCCCCAGTCGGGGTCGATTTCCTCGGGCCTGCGCCCATACAATTCCGCTATGCGGGCCACCAGCTCATCCCTGACGGCCAATTGCAGTTCGAGCTTGGTAGGTGCCTCGGTCTGCAACGGCATGCGGTAGAGCACGACTCGTGCGGGAATGCCGTGGCTGGCGGGGAAGCACTGGGACGTCATATTCGGCTCGGTCTGCCAAGGCGTCGGATCCGAAGGCGGCACATCCTCCACCGCGAACTGGAGCGGACGTATCAGTTCCGGCCACGCTTGGCCGAGCCTGCGAACCTGGGCCGCCACCATATCGTCGAACATGCCGGTGCGAGTGCGGTAACGGGGCAGACGGGTGCCGAACATCGGGGTTCGTGTGCCGCGACCGTGGCGGTTGCGGTAGATTCGTGCGTTCCAAGGTGGCTGAAGCATGGTTCCCACCATAGGGCATGGCGGAGGCAACATGCGTTAGGATTGGTTCATTGGCTGTGAACATTCGTCAACGAGGGAGGCACGACAAATGGTGGTACGTTCGTGGTCCGAACTTGATTTCGATAATGTCTGCTCCAACGCCAAGGTGTTCGGTTTCGATTTGGACAACACACTGGCCAGCTCAAAACAGCCGATGAAGCCCGCGATGATCGAACGGTTCTGTGCGTTGCTCGACCATACGGTGGTGGCCCTGATCTCAGGGGGCGGCATGGCGGTGGTCACCTCGCAGGTGCTGGATGTACTCACCCCGAATGCCAGGCGCGGCAATCTGCATGTCATGCCTACCTCCGGCTCCCGGTATTACCGGTGGGATGGCACGCAATGGGCCTTGGTGTATGCGCATGATCTGTCCGAAGCCACCGTGGCCGCTGTCTCGGAAAGTCTTGAGCGACATGCCCGGGAACTGGGATTGTGGGAACAGCAGGTATGGGGGCCTCGAATCGAGAACAGGGGCAGCCAGATCACCTTCTCCGCTCTTGGGCAGTTCGCGCCCGTAGCGGCCAAGCAGGCATGGGATCGCGATAACACGAAGAAACAGGCGCTGGTCGAAGCGGTCAAGGCCGATCTGCCGCATATGCGGGTCAGGGCCGGCGGATACACCAGTGTGGATGTCAGCGAATGCGGCATCGATAAGGCCTATGCCGTGCGCAAGCTGACGCAGACACTTGGCATACGGGCCGATGAAATGGTGTTCGTGGGTGATCGCATGACGCCTACGGGTAATGACTATCCCGCGGTTGAGGCCGGTGCGATCGGTGTTCGTGTTGAGAATCCGCAAGATACGGTACAACTGCTGGATGCACTGCTTGCGCGATTCGATACTCCAGCTCGATAGTGACGCGTTATGGACGGGCCGAGCGTATACAAGTGGTGGCATGCGATGTGGGCACAGGTCTGCAATCTGCTGTTTCCACGCGGCTGCGCTGGGTGTGACGCGCCGGATGAGGTATTGTGTGCGGCATGCTGGGCCCTGTTCGCGCAATGCCGGGAACGGGATGCAGACAGTGGTGGCGGAGCCCGTATATGGTCCGCATCGATTTATCAGGGAGCGGTACGTCGTGCCATTCTCGACTGGAAGGACCACGACGATACCGAGCTTGACGGCCCGTTCGGCCGCATCATGGTGTCGCTGCTGAACAAGACGCCAATACCATCATCATGCTTGGGTCATCGCGTATTGGTGGTTCCGGTGCCATCATCGCGGGCGTCAATGCGCCGAAGAGGACGTGCCCATACGGCACCGTTGGCCAAATCGGTGGCAGGGGCATTGCGTGGGTACGGCGTCGATGCGCGACCATGCAATGCCCTGAGCTCCTCCACCAAGGCACGCTCCGTGCAGCAGGTCTCTTCGGCACAGCGTGCCCGTCGTATCACCGGTCATGTCAGGGTGAAGCGTGATCTCATCGGCAATGGCGACGCGGTGCTTCTCGTTGATGATATCGTCACCACAGGTGCCACTGTGCGGCAATGCGTTCAGGCGTTTCAGCAGGCCGGCACCAAGGTGGTGGGCGTGCTGGTATTGGCGGATGCCGTGGTGCGACGGTCCGATGACGATATCAACGGGTGAATGACATCGGTGACGATGCCCCAGATAGCAGGCGAAGCGCCGTTGCTCGGCATGTAATCGGGGTATCGCGGATTCTCGGCGTGCAATATGGTGATGCCGGCCCGTGAAACCAGCCGCTTGATGGCGATTTCGTCGTCCATGACAGCCGCAACCACATCTCCGGGGACTGGTGCCAACGAACGATCGACAATCAGCAGATCGCCGTTGTGAATACCCGCATTGATCATGGAATCGCCGGCCATCTGCATAACAAACAGCGTGGCCTCGTGCGCCATGGCCTGTGACTCGGATTGCTGTGTCATGCTGCGCCTCCCACCCTGTATTCGAACATCTGTTCGAATACAGTATACGGTAGGACGTCGGACAATATCAGCGTTCGGCGATGTGATATTTAGGCAGGATGATTTCGAAATCGGCACCTCGCGTGTCGTCGACCACTTTGACGGTGCCACCGTGCAATTGGGCCGCCCAGCGCGCGATGGACAGGCCAAGACCGGTGCCGCCCGACTCGGTGCCGGGACCCGTCTTGCCTTTGACAAAGCGCCGGAAGATGTCCAAACGGTCGGAAGGTGCAATCTGGGAGCCGAAATTCACCACATTGGTCACGATGGTGCCTTGGTTTTCGTCCTCGTGGGCGTCGACCAGCACGGTGGTGCCGTCGGCCGAATGTTTCAGCGCGTTGGCGATGATGTTGGTGAATAGCTGGCGCAGGCGGTCCTGATCGCCTTCCATCGTGATGTCGGCCGGCACGGTGACGCGGATGTCGTGGGCGTGGCCACCATCGGCGATTTCCAACGGCTCGATGGTCTCGTCAAGAAAGTCGGCGAAGTTGAACTTTTCGATATTCAGACTCGCCGCACCGGCCTCCATACGGCTCAGGTCCAGTAGGAAGGCGATGAGATCGGAGAGACGCTGCGTTTGGGTGAGGATGCTCTCCAGATTGGTGGGAGTGGGCTCGGTGACGCCGTCGGCCATGTTCTCGACCATCGCCTGCAAAGCGGAAACGGGCGTGCGCAGCTCATGGCTCACATTGGCGATCATGTCGCGGCGCATTTTATCGGCATGCTCGAGTTCGCCGGCCATCTCGTTGAACGAGCGAGCCAGCTTGCCGACCTCGTCATGACGATCCTGATCGATATCCACGCGGACCGTGTAATCGCCATCCGCCATGGCTTCGGCCACATCGCGCATCTGGCGTAGGGGAGCGGTGATGCCGCGAGAGAAGAAATAGGTGATGCCCAAGGCCACCACCAAAGTCAGCGGCATGGCGATCCAACCGGACCAGCCGAATTTCAGGAGGAACCAGCACATGGCAAACGCGATGGCAGTGGCGATAACGATCAGTGCGCTGAGTTCCAGCTTCAGAGATGAGAACAAATCAAACGGCTTGACGCGCGTTTTCATCGCATCAAGCCGGGAGTGCTGTTGTTTTTTGGATGCCATCACGCGGTCGGCGGCTCGAAAGCGTAGCCCACGCCATGCACGGTGCGGATGGTATCGGCACCGAGCTTATGGCGCAGCGCCTTGACGTGGCTGTCGACGGTGCGGGTGCCGGATGCGTCGACCCAGTCCCAGACCTCTTCGAGCAGCTTTTCGCGGGTGAGCACCGACTTCGGGCGGCGGGCCAGCGTGGCCAGCAGATCGAACTCGGTGGGGGTCAGATGCACCTGTTCGCCGTTCACGGTGACGATGCGCTGGGCCGGGTCGATGACCATCGAACCGAAGTCGAGCAGCTTCTCGTTCTCCGAGTTCTTGGCGATGACCTTCGCACGCTCCACGCGGCGCAGCAGCGCCTTGCAGCGGGCGATAAGCTCGCGCATGGAGAACGGCTTGGTCATGTAATCATCGGCACCCGCTCCCAGACCGATGACCTTGTCGGCCTCGTCATCACGTGCGGTGAGGATCAGCACCGGCACCGGACGTTCGGCGACGATGCGTTTGGTGGCCTCTAGACCATCCATAACCGGCAGCATGATGTCCATGATCACCAGATCGGGGCGTAGCTGGGACGCGGCCTGGACGGCGGAAGCGCCGTCCCCGGCCACGCGAGCGGTCCATCCTTCAGCGGTGATGCGCTGGGCGATGGCCGTGGCGAGCGTGGGCTCGTCCTCGACCACCAGCACCGTGCGCGGTGTCGTATTCTGACGCGCTGTGGTATTGAGCATAAATAAACCGGTTACCTTTCAGCCTGTTGACCAGTTCAGTCTTCCGGCTTCAAGAATACAACTCCCAGAGCCGGAACGGTGATCTTCGCCGAGAACGGACGTGAATGATATTCGCCCTCGACCGCTTCGAAGGTGCCGTTGTGGATGTCGGAGCCGCCGTACTTGGCGTCATCGGTGGTGAACACTTCGGTCCACTTGCCGCCGGTGGGCAGCGCCACCTGGTAATCGGACCAGGCCTCACCGGAGAAGTTGACCACCACAGCCAAGGTCTCGCCCTTGGTACCGATGCGCAGGAAGCTCAGCGTGTTGTGGTCGGCATCGTCGCTGGTCAGCCACTGGAAGCCGGCCGGGTCGAAGTCCTGGCTCCATAGTGCCGGATGCGCCTTGTAGAAGGCGTTAAGGTCGGCGACCATGGTCTGGACCTGACGGTGCTCCTGCCAGTTCAGGCAATCCCAATCGATGGAGGCGTCGTGATCCCACTCGCCCCACTGGGCCAGCTCGTTGCCCATGAAGGAGAGCTTCTTGCCTGGGTGAGCCCAC
>OGZI01002022.1_pt1 | contig 17905 bp, 17 predicted proteins | sample 1576711 | NCBI WGS metagenome assembly OGZI01 (sample SAMEA3541482, study PRJEB24748) | human gut metagenome | biome: human gut; feature: human-associated habitat; material: faeces | place: China | collected 2012
ATGCTTCACCAAAGTTGGTTGCCACCAGCCCCAGCAAAATATAGGGCAGATACAGAGCCAGCAGCTTTGTCAGCTTTTTCGTGGTCACAGTCCACGCTCCTGTTCCTTGTGCCGGACTTTACCGGGGAGTTCTGCCGCCGCCTGCACCAGTTCATGCAATCGTGCCAGCACCGAGGGGCGTTTGTCCTTGTTGAGCAAAGATGCCGAATACTCCTTGAACGCCGAGTGAAAGGCTTCCGCGTCCGGGGCTTTGAAAAAGACCAGATACCGGGGCGGCACCTCGGAGGTGTCTTTCTGGATAGCGTAGTCGATGCCGTACTTTTTGGCGTACCGCTCAAAATCACGGATGCCTGTTTTGCTGATTTCTACGCTGGACACACCCCGATTTTGCCGCAGGAGCATTCGGACGCTCTGCTTGCCGCTCGACTTATCAGCCAGTAATTTTGACTGATACTCCCGAAGTGCTGTTCGGCCAGCGTTCAGAATCGTCCGGGCGGTCAGCTTTGTGGTGGATACCACAATGTTGAATGTTTTCTGTTCGACTTCTTCCTGCACGTTCATCACCGTCCCTTGCCGTCTGCATCAGCGCAGCCACGAAGAATCCGCAGAGTGCGCCGAACTCAAAAAATGCGAAACCGATGAAAAAATTCAGCATGGCGCACCTCAGTCGATGCAGATACAGGTCAGTTTCTGACCGTCTGCCACCAGCGTGACGCTCTGCATTTCCAGATAACTCTGGAAACGGTAAATGTCCTCCACTGTCAGCGAAACGATGCGGCCGCTGCTGTCTGTGCGGTAGAAAATGACCGCACCCGTCAGATAGTGCTTGCCCGCCAGCGTCAGCACCTGTGCCGGGTTGTAGCTGATGAACAGCGGCGCGCCCTTGATAGTGATGGTGGCATCTTCTTCATCAAAGCAGGGCAGAATGTGGGGCGCATCTTCCTCCATGATGATGGTCAGTTCCATGTCCGGGGCGATAGCGGCGAGATAAATATTGGCATCCGGCTTGTGTCTGCCGGGGGATGCCGCATGGTTCAGCACGGACAGGATGCTCACATCCACGGTGATCTGTTCCGTGCGGACAGTACAAGAAGTGGGATTGAAAGGAATCGTGTTGTCCATAGGCTTTACCTCCTGAATTTTTGCAAAATAAAAAGACCCAATCGGGTCTTACGATTCAAGGCATAATCAGCGTTCATTTTTGCGCTGCTGCTTTTTCTGCCACGCATCCAGAAGCTGAATGATTTTTTCTTCCATCTGCCGGGGCGTATAACTGCGAGGAAAATATTTGCGCAGGGTTTCATTTTTGATGGTCACAGTATCCAACTCGCTTTTCTTTTCCTCCCCCATAATGGCGACAACGGCATCAGAGGTGAATTTTCCCGCCTGTGCCAGCTTTTTGATACGCTTTGCCTGTGAAACGGAAGGCGCGTTTTGGGTATCGTCCATTGCCTTTATCATCTCCTGCTGTTGTTCAGCCGAGAGATAAGACAATTCTACCGCAGGATTAAATGATACTTTTTTCTCATCCACCATATTGAGCAGTTCAGGTATAAGGTTCGTCAGTCGGACATAACGTTGCACGGTATCTCCGCTGACGCCTTGGCTTTTTGCAACTGCATCATCGCTGCGAAACTTCGCCGCAATTTGCGGCGAAGTTAAATCTGACCTAGCACCTTGATTTTTTAGCGCATCCAGTTTCATTTTGTACGCAAATGCTCTTTCGCTGGGTGAGATGTGTTCCCGCTGCAAGTTGGAATCGACCATCAAAATGGTAGCGGCATCATCATCCATATCCCGCACAATGACTGGAAGGGTTTCCAGTCCGGCCATCTTTGCGGCGAACTGGCGGCGGTGGCCGGAAATAATTTCATACCCATCACCGTCCGGGCGCGGCCTTGCGATGAGCGGAGCCAGCACTCCAAACTGGGCAATACTTTCCACTGTCCGGGTCATAGCTTCATCATCCACAACTTTGAAAGGATGGTTGGTGAACGGATGCAGTTCATCAATGGGAATCTGCTGTACCTGCTCCCGCTGTTCCTCCTGTCGGTTTTCCTCGGTGGAAAACAGGTCATCTAGCCCTTTCAGAGCTAAGTTTCCGCTGTCGATCTGCATCCGCCAGCACCTCCTTTGCAAGAGATTTGTAAGCTTCTGCCACCTTGCCTTTGGGGTCATAGGCAAAGATGCTTTTGCCTGCCGCGCTGGTTTCCGCCGCACGGACGGACCGTGGGATAGTCTGCTCAAACACCTTCAGGTGTTTTCCGTATGCCTGCCGGATTAGATTGCTGATTTGCTTTCCATAGTTGGTGCGGCTGTCGGTCATGGTCAGCAGAATACCCTCGATTTTCAGCTTCGGGTTGATCTGCCACCGAACCTTCTGCACGGTCTGCAAAAGTTGCTCCAAGCCTTTTGCAGACAGGTACTGTGCCTGCACAGGAATCAGAGCAGCGTCTGCCGCCGCCAATGCGTTAATGGTCAGCATCCCCAACGAGGGCATACAGTCCAGCAAAATAAAATCGTACTCCCGTTTGGCACTGTCCAGCACCTGCTTGAGCATCTTCTCCCGGTTCATACTGTTCACGAGGGCTACTTCCAGCCCTGCCAGTTCGATGTTTGCCGGGATCAGGTCAACGCTCTCTGCATGGTGCAGAATGCCCTCACCGGGCTGGATGGGCTGGTCGTTCATGGCTTTCTGCATCAGGGTGGAAAGGGTGGTGGGCAGTTCATCGGGCTGCTGCCAGCCCATGCTGATGGTCAGCGACCCCTGCGGGTCGGTATCCACCAACAGGACTTTCTTGCCCTCCATCGCCAGCCCAATGCCCAGATTCTCACAGGTGGTGCTTTTCCCCACACCACCTTTTTGATTGGTGACTGCGATAATCGTAGCTTTCTTTGCGATAACATCACCCCGCCTTCGGTGAACCACGCGCAAAGTCGTGGTTCGTTTTGTTCTGATAGTAGAGGTTCATGGTGGTGGGCGCATTGTAAAGCATCGCCAGCAGATACTGCTTCATGTTCCGCACCGGGGCGGTGTTCTCTGCCAGAGATTCCAGCACGAAACGGATGTGGTCGGCGTTCAGCTTTTTCAGCCGACTGCGTACCACCTCGGTGGGCTTATCATCTCCGGCAATCCGCAACATCTTGCGTTTGGTGGAGCAGGTATCCACAAGCAAGTCTACGATCTGGTAGATGGTATCCTCATCGTCCGGGCAGAGCCGGAGCAGGAGGTCCACCTCCAAAGACTGATAAAAATAATCCTCATGCTGCTCCCGGATGCCCCCGGAATAGATAGGGTCAGGATCGTTCCACTCAGTTTTATTCTTATCAGTCTTATTTGCTTGCGGTTTTGGCTGCTCCAGAATTGCGCTTTCGGCAGCACCAGAATTGCTGTTTGGGCAATTCTGTACTTGCGCTTTTGGCAGTCCAGACGAAAAGTCCTTGACATAGACAAGGCTGGGCCTGCCCAGACCACGGCGTTTACGCTCGATGAGGTCGATGTCCTCCAACTCCCGGAACAGCTTGACCGCCTTGTGCTCGGCGCAACAGAGGGATTCCTGCACTTCCCGGACGGTATAGATGATATACACCCGCCCCTGCTCGTCCAGCCAGCCGTTCTTTGCGGACAGGCTCATGCGGTCCAGCAGGATGCCGTACAGCGTCCGGGCATCGGTGGAAAGCTGCCGGAAGCGGTGGTCTTGGAACAGTGCTTTCGGGATGCGGAAGTAGGAGAACAACTCGCCCGACTGACCATAGAAGTAGTCCAACATCATTTGGTGTGTCCTCGGATTTTCAACTGTATGGGTGTGCTCATGTGGAAAACCTCCTTCCCGATTTCTGCAAAAGAAAAAGCTCACCTTCTTTTGAAAGTGAGCCATGTAAAAATAGATATTGCTTTTACGGCAGAAATGATGTACCCTTATGAAGAACGACACACAGGATGTTCAGGTTTTGATATGGGCATGGTAAAATGGTAACAGTAAGTGTCGAGTTTCGTACCCAAAAATTCTTGGGTACGGTTCTGGGTACAAAGAGCCGTTTTAGAGACAAAAAGATACCAAAAGTTACGTCAAAGTACACAAAGGCGTTTTTTCAGAATTATGAGATAGTCACAAGATTCCACAAGAAAAACGGGATTTCAAAATTAGCGACGTTCTCATAACCGCTTGGTCGCGGGTTCAAGTCCTGCCTGGCCCATACGAAAAAAGACACCCTTTCGGGTGTCTTTTTTGTATTTCAAGGGCTTTTATTCCCCATCCTCTGCGGGCAGCTGGTTCCACAGGCGGGGTACATATCACAGAGCACATGATACGCTGGCCGTTTTTGCTTGCCCCCATTGCGGCAGATCCTGCTTTCTGCCGCAAATTGCATCAGATCCCGCCGTTTGCTCAATGAGTATTTCCCGCCGTCCCGTTATACTGGGAGGGAAATGGAATTAAACGATGGAGGAACAGACCATGAAATACGGTGTCATCGATGTGGGTGGCGGCCTGCGGGGCATTTACGGCGCTGGCGTGCTGGACCGCTGCCTGGAGGAGGACCTCCGCTTCGATCTCTGCATCGGCGTTTCGGCGGGCAGCGCCAATATGGCGTCCTATCTGGCAGGCCAGCATGGGCGGAACAAGCCCTTTTACGATGAATACTCCTTCCGCAGGGAGTACATGAGCGTGCACAACCTCATCCGCAAGCACTCCTATCTCGATCTGGGCTATGTCTACGGCACCCTCAGCAATGCAGGCGGCGAGAATCCGCTGGATTACGCGGCGCTTGCCCGCAGCCCGGCAGAGCTCTGCGTGGTGGCCGCTAATGCACAGAACGGCGAGGCGCAGTATTTCACCAAGGCAGACCTCCACCCGGACGACTACCGCGTCCTCATGGCGTCCTGCTGCATCCCGGTCATCGACCAGCCCTGCGTCATCGACGGCGTGCCTTATTTTGATGGCGGCCTGGCCGACCCCGTCCCGCTGGAATGGGCCTTTGCCCACGGCTGCGACCGGGTGGCTCTCATCCTGACCAAGCCCATCGGGCTGGTGAGTAGTGATGCCCGGGACAAGCATCTGGCACACCTGCTGCAGTCGCATTACCCCGCTGCAGCCGAGGGGCTGCGCCGCCGGGCATGGCGGTACAACACGGCTGTCCAGCGGGCGCGGGAGCTGGAGCGACAGGGCCTTGTCTGCATCATCGCCCCGGACAGCACCGAGGGAATGTCCACCCTGACCAAGAACCGCGCCTGCCTTGAAAAAATGTACGCCAAAGGCAAACAGGACGCCGAAGCGCTGGTGCGGTGGATGCAAAACACCAAACAAGATGAATCGGTGGGCACCTAGAGATGAAACCCGTTCACTTTCCTTGACAAGAGACAAAAAGACACCCTTTCGGGTGTCTTTTTTATATTTCAAGGGCTTTTATTCCCCATCCTCTGCGGGCAGCTGGTTCCACAGGCGGTAGTAGACGCCCTGCTTTTCCAGCAGCTGGGCATGGGTACCCTCTTCCACGATGCCCTCCTCGCCCAGCACAAGGATACGGTCGTAGTCCTTGATGGTGGTCAGGCGGTGGGCGATGGTCAGGGTGGTGCGGCCATGAGCCAGCTTTTCAAGGCTCTGTCCCACAAGGATCTCACTCTCGTTGTCCAGTGCGCTGGTGGCTTCGTCCAGAATCAGGATGGGCGGGTTCTTCAGGAATACCCGGGCAATGGCGATGCGCTGCTTCTGTCCGCCGGACAGCTTGACGCCGCGCTCGCCCACATAGGTGTCGTAGCCGTCCTTCAGCGCAAGGATGAACTTTTCCGCGCCCGCCAGACGGGCGGCGGCTTCGATCTCCTGCCGGGTAGCACCGGGCTTGCCGTAGGCGATGTTCTGCGCCACCGTGCCGCTGAACAGGTACACGTCCTGCTGCACGATACCGATATCCTGCCGCAGGCTCTTCAGGGTGACCCGGCGGATATCCTGTCCGTCAATGAGGATGCGGCCGCTGGTCACCTCGTAAAAGCGGGGGATCAGGTTGCACAGGGTAGTTTTGCCGCCGCCGGAGGCTCCCACCAGCGCCAGACGCTCTCCGGCGCGGATGTCCAGACTGACGTCATGCAGCACCTTGTTGTGATCGTCCGGGTACTCAAAGCACACCTTCTCGAACCGGATCTCGCCGGGGCCGGGCTGCAATGGCACGGCGTCCGGTGCGTCCTTGATGGCAACCGGAGTGTCCATGATCTCGGCAAAGCGCTCGATGCCGGTCATGCCGCGCTGGAACTGCTCGGCAAACTCCACGATGCGCCGGATGGTGGCGATAAGGGTGGTGACGTAGAGCATATAGGCCACAAGGTCGCCGGCGGTGATCTTGCCGTACACCAGCGACAGCCCGCCCGCCAGAATGACCACCAGATACATCAACCCGTCAAACAGGCGGGTGGAGGTGTTGAAGGCGCCCATGGCGTAGTAGCCAAGGGTCTTGATCTGCTCAAAGGCGCGGTTGCCCCTGGCAAACTTTTCCCGCTCCTCGTCCTCGGCGGCAAAGGCCTTGACCACGCCCTGTCCCAGCAGACTGTCCTCGATGGTGGAGTTCAGCTCGCCGATCTGGACGCGCTGCTGGCGAAACCGCGCCCGCAGACGGCCGTTCAGGTACACCGACACCACGCCCATCAGCGGCACACAGGCAAACACTGCCAAGGTCAGCGGGATGCTGGCGCGGCACAAAATGACAAAGGACGCCACAATCTTGATGCCCGCGATGAAAAACTCCTCCGGGCAGTGGTGGGCGAACTCGGTCACATCAAACAAATCGTTGGTGATGCGCCCCATGATGGTGCCCACCTTGGTGTTGTTGTAGTAGGTGTGATCCAGCTGCAGCAGATGGTCAAAGGCATCCCGGCGCATGTCCGTTTCGATATGCACGCCCATGATATGGCCGATGCTGGACATATAGTAGCTGGCTGCGCCGTCGATGATGCGCAGCACAAAGTAGAGCGCCGCCAGCTTCAGCACGATGCCCGCCGTCAGGGTGATGCCCACCCCCATGGCGGAGTTTGTGATGGTGCTCATGATCTTGGGCAGCACGATATCGCACAGGGTCGTCAGTGCTGCGCAGAACAAATCAAGGCACAGCACCATCTTATAGTTTGCCAGATACGGCAGAAAACGCCGGATCAGCGCACCGCTGCTTGCGTGGTGCGCCCCGGGGTCGTTGGTCTTGGTTTTCGGCATGGTTCCTCCGTTTTTATCGTTACTTTTTACTGTAATCCCGCGCGCCGTAGATGGCGGTGCCGATGCGCACAAGGGTAGCGCCCTCGCGGATGGCGTTCTCAAAATCGCCGCTCATGCCCATGGAAAGGGTCTGCATCTCCACGTTGTGGTAGCCGCGCTCCCCTGCCCGGACGAACAGCTGATACACCTGCGCCAGATACCGGCGGTTCTGGGCATCGTCGTCGTTCACGGGCGGAATCGCCATCAGACCCTTGACCCGGATATGCTGTTGTGCAGCGGCGGTGTCCAGCAGCGGCCAGAGCAGCTCCGGCGCGGCACCCGTCTTGCTCTCTTCCCCGCCGATGTTCACTTCCAGCAGGATATCCTGCACGATACCGGCCTTGGCGGCTTCCTTCTCGATGGCAAGCAGCAGATGCTCACTGTCTACGCTTTGGATCAGGCTTGCCCGCCCCAGCACCTTTTTGATCTTATTGGTCTGCAAATGGCCGATAAAATGGCTGGGCTTACCGCAGTAAGCTCCGGCATCGTAGTTTGCGCACAGCTCCTGCACATGGTTTTCGCCAAACACATCAATGGGCAAAGCCGCACTGGCTGCAATGGTCTGTGCCGTGCGGGTCTTGCAGGCGGCGCACAGCTGCACCGCTGCCGGGTCGCGCCCGGCTTCCCGGGCGGCGGCTGCCATCTTTTCCCGGATCTCGGCCACGGCCTGCCGCATTTCTTCCAACGTTTTTTCTGCCATCTGGCTCAGTCCTCCTCGGTATAGCGGGCACGCTCGCCGCCGATCAGTTTCGGGCGGGTGTAGGCACACAGAATGTTTGCTTCGCCGATCTTATTAAGGCTCAGCCGCACCGGCACTGCCACCCGCTTCAGATGCATCCCGATCAGGGTGCCGCCGATATCCATGCCCGCGTTGGCGCGGATCTCCTCCACCGCCACCGGGTCTTTGAAGTTTTTCCAGCAGGTAGTGGCCCAGCTGCCGCCCGCATGGGGACGGGGCACGACGCACACTTCCTCCCAGCCGTATTTCTCTGCGGCTTCCCGCTCAAGGATAAGGGCGCGGTTCAGGTGCTCGCAGCACTGCGCTGCCAGCCAGATGCCTTTTTCCGCCAGCACCGGCGCAGCGCCCGCGTACAGCGCCCGGGCGGCTTCTATGCTGGAATCCTTGCCGATGTGACCGCCCACCATCTCACTGGAAGAGCAGCCCACCACGAGCACATCTCCCTTTTTCAGCTTTGCCGCAGCCACCAGCTCGGTCATAGCCTGCCGTGCCTCGGTCTCGATCTGTTTTGCAAATGCTTCGGTCATACAAAAAACACCTCACTTATCGGTTTGCAGCCAGCAGGCTGTCTGCCCCTGCCGCACCGAAATATACTTTACTTTCCACCGGACACACCGCCGCACAGCTGTCCTGTACAAGGCCGGTAAAGGTCTGCTCCCAAGTCCCTGTGGCAAGGCTTACCGCCTCGGCGCAGGGGGCATCTGCGGTGCACCGGAACAGCCGCTCCTGCGTATTCTGCCCCGCCCGCAGGGCAATGCCCCGCAGCAGGATGCTGTCTGCGTTCTTTTCCAGCCAGCCGCTGCGCGCCCAGCGGTAGCTGATGTACAGCGTGCCGTCCGTGTCCGCGGCAAGCGCTCCGGGATAGCCCGGCAGACCGGCAAAGGCAGCGGTGCAGCCCCGTCCCCCGGCGGTCAGCTCCCGGGCAGCGGCGTCCACCGCCCAAATGCAGCGACTGCCAAGGTCGGAGACATACAGGGTGCTGCCGTCCGGGCTGAGCGCCAGACCGGCAGCACCTGCCACCCCGCCCAGCACCTTTTCCACCGTGCGGGCGGCGGGGTCGTACACATACACGCAGCCGGTAGCGGTGTGCGCCAGCAGCTCGGTGCGCAGGGTGCTTTCCAGCCCGTTCTCCGCGCCTGCCGCCGCTGCCACTGCAAAGTATACCTTGCCCGCCGGGCTTACCTCCACGGCAGATACCGCCCCCAGCGGCGCACCGTCCAGCTGGGTGACCACCTGTTCCACCGCTGCGCCCCAGCTGTCGTGCTTTGCGCGGCACAAGATACCTCCGGCGGTGGTCAGCTGGGTCAGCCACACATCTCCGGCGGCATCAAAGGCAAAGCCGGTCAGCTCGCCCTCCACGCTCAGGATGGCGGCAGAGTGCCCGCCATCGGTGCGCACAAGGTCGCTGGTGCGCTTTTTCAGGGCAGCACCGTTCCATGCGGCGGCATACAACAGACCGTCCTTGGCGCGGATGCAGTCCACGCCCTGATACTCCCCCAGCTCCAGCCGGGTCTTGCGGTCGGTGGAAACTGCCGTCTGCATCGCGCCCGTCTCCTGCCGGAGGTCGGGGGCTTTATAGGTCTGCGGCGGGGTGTCGATGGGACGGAAACCCAGCGCGTACACCAGCACCAGCAGAATGCCCACCCCGAACACCGTGCTGGCGGTGCGGAACCGCTTGAGCATGGCATCCCGCTCGGCGGCCATCTGGGCGGCATACTCTGCCCGGCGGCGCGCCGCCATGGCGTTGGCGCGGTTGGCACGCCGCATCCACCGGTCCACGAACAAGGCCACCCGCGGCCCTACCGTGAGGGACGCAATGGCCAGTATGAGCAAAAATTCGATCAGTCCGATTCGCATAAGCGCTTTTCCTTATCTCCGAAAAACCTGCGGACAGCGCACTGTCCTTTATCGCTAAAGTATAGCATTCCTGCGCAAAAAGGGCAAGCGGGACAAAAAAGAACTGCCGCACAGCGTTGTGCAGCAGCTCTTCCTATCTTATCTTGTCTCGATCGGCCGGGTGGTCTGCTCCCCGCTGCGGGTCACGAGGGAACCGGCGGGCACTTTGCCCCGGATAACGCAACCCGCGCCGATGACGCAGTTGTCCCCGATATCCGTGCCCTTGAGCAGCACCACGTCCGAGGCGATCCAGCAGCTGCGCCCCACGGTGATGCAGCCCGCCGTGCATTCCCGGCTGACCCCTTCCTCCCGGTTGAAGCGGTGGTTGTTATCAAAGATCTTCACCCCGGGGCCGAAAAGGGTGTTTTCGCCGATGGTTATCTTTCCAAGGCAGCTGATGACCGCGCCGTCGTTGAAGTAGACCCCGCTGCCGATGTTCAGCCAGCTGGAATATCCGGTGGTGATGGACACCCGCCCGTCGCTCTCCACCCGGTCGCCCAGCGTCACCCGGGAGCCGCTGTTCAGCCGCAGCCGGAGTTCCCTGTCCAGCAGGATGCAGCGGCCAAATTGCAGTCCCCGGCAGCCGAACCATTTTTTCCATTGCAGGCGGCAGCGGTTATGCAGGCTGCGCCGTTTTTCCCGCAGCCAGCGGGGCGAACACTGCCGCAGCCACATACACCAGCGCCCGACTTTGGTGCACTTGAAGCGCTTGCGCCAGCGGTTTGCCTTATCGCCGCTTTGCCAGCTGCCCTGATAGTAGTGGATGCCGAAGGTGCGCGGGGTCCGGTGCATCCGCTCGGTCACATAATCAAAGGGGGAAAAGCAGTCGGTGGGCAGCACCAGAAAGCCGTCCAGTTCCTGCTGCTCGTCTTTCTGCTGCAAACCGGCCTTGGTAAACAGCGGGGTATCCCGCTGGGTGCAGGTGCACAGATCCGGCTCGCCGGTCTCCTGAATAAAAGCGGCATTGCGGTAGGCCGCCAGCATTTTGCCGATCATCTCGCAGCCCGGCTCTGCGCCCACGCCGGAGCCGGTATTCACCAGCAGCGTGCGGCCGTAGGGCGAGGGCGCACTGTGCTCCATGCCGATAAAGCCCTTGTGCTCCAGCAGTTCGTCCAGCGGGCGCACCAGTTCCACGTCCGTGTCCAGATAGATGCCGCCGTACCGGTACAGCACCGCCAGCCGCACATAGTCCGATACAAAGGCATATTTCTTTGCCTCGTAGGCCTGCTGTGCGTAGCGGTTTTGGCTGATCTCAAAGTTCTGCTCGTTCCATTCGATGATCTTGTAATCCGGGCAGTATTTTTTCCAGCTTTCGATACATTTCCGGCTCTCCGGGTTGATGGGCCCGCCGCCGAACCAGCAATAATGGATGATCTTGGGGATGCTCATGCCTGTTTCTCCTGTTTTGTCGCAAGTGCTCTGCTCTCTACGACCTTATTTTACAAAAGGCCCTATTTTCTTGTCAAGTTTCCCCGGCGCATTTTGCCGCGTATTCCCGCAAAAAGATTGCCGCCCCGCCGCCCGGTGTGGTATACTGGGTGCAGACGGTTTTGTTTTTCCAAACCATTCACTTAAAATTCACAGCTTTTTCCAATTCTTGCTTTAGAATAGAGTTGTATATTGAACTATGATAGGGGGAGTCCTGTTTTATGGCAAAGATCCTGATCGTTGATGATGAGCCCCGCATCCGGGAGCTGATCCACGAGCATCTGCAATATGCCGGTTACATCTGCGAGGAAGCCGGGGACGGCTCTGCGGCGCTGGCACAGCTGTCCGGCGGCGGGTTTGATCTGGTGATCTTAGACCTGATGATGCCCTTTATGGACGGCATGACCTGCCTGCGGGAGATGCGCGCCCGCCACATCAACACCCCGGTCATCATCCTGACCGCCCGGGGCGAGGAATACGACAAGCTTGCCGGGCTGGAAAGCGGCGCGGACGACTATGTGGTAAAGCCCTTCTCCCCCCGGGAGCTTGTGGCGCGGGTGCGCGCAGTGCTGAACCGCACCATGCCCCGCCCCACCGAGGCCGCCGACACCATGACCTTTGGTGAATTGACCATCGACACCGCCAGCCATACTGTGCGTGTATCCGGCGAGGAGGTGGCCCTGACCCCCAAGGAGTTTGACCTGCTGGTATTTCTGGCCTCCAACAAGGGCATTGCCCTGAGCCGGGAAAAGATCCTGCAGAAGGTGTGGAACTACGACTACTTCGGCGAGGACCGCACCGTGGACACCCATGTGAAGATGCTGCGCGGCCATCTGGGCAAATGCCGCAGCTACATTGCTACGGTATGGGGCATCGGCTATAAGTTCGACCCCGATGCCGCCCGTTGACTGAAGGAGCGTGCGGAGCATGCGGCAAACCACCAAAGCACGGCATACCCTTGGCATCCGCGGGCAGCTGATGTGGTTTTTGTGCTTCATCTGCCTGTTTCTGCTGGGGTTGTTCTGGCTGCTGTCCACCCAGCTGCTGGAGCCCTTGTACACCAAACACATCGAGACCCAGCTTACCAATCAGGCCGACAGCATCGTGGAGCGGCTGGACGATGCCATTGCCGAGGGCAAGGTGCTGTCCAGCTGGTCTTTTGGGCAGCTTGCGGTCAACAGTGATTTTTTTGATAAGCTCACGCTGGAACTGTACACCAAAGGTTCTTTGAACAGTTTCTGCGTGGATATCTCGGACACCACCCTGCACACCATTTATAAGATCGAGAACCAGTCCTTCTGCAACCTGCACGGCACCTATCTTTCAGACTCTGCCAACAACGATAAGATCATTGCCACTGCCCTTGCCATGCGCCGCAAGTGCCGCAGCGTGGGCAGCTTTGTGCAGACGCTCAACCCGCCCCGGCTCTCCGGCTCGGCGCAGCTATTGGTAGGGCGCATTACCGCCGACGGCAGCTATACCGTGCTGGTGACCACCAGCCTTGTGCACGTTACCGAGGCCGGCAAGGTGCTCAGCACCCTGCTGCCGCTGGCGGCGGCGCTGATCTTTGGCTTTGCCATGTCGGCGGCGTGGCTGTTCAGCGAGTGGTTCACAAAGCCGCTGCGCCAGCTTTCCAGCGCCGCACGGCAGATGGCGCTGGGCAATTACGCCGTGCAGGTGGACAACCGCCGCAACGACGAGCTGGGCGACCTTGCCCGGGACTTTAACCACATGGCCGAGGAGGTGCAGCACGCGGTACAGATGCAGCGCGATCTGCTGGCCAACGTCTCCCACGACCTGCGCACTCCGTTGACCCTCATCAAGGGCTACGCCGAGACGGTGCGCGATCTGACCGGCGACGATAAAGCCCACCGGGACGAGCAGATGAACATCATCGTGGACGAGGCCGACCGCCTGACCGCGCTGGTCTCCAGCGTGATGGAGCTGAGCAAAGTGACCAGCGGCACCTACAAGTGCGAGCGGGTGCACTTTGACATGGGGCAGCTGTGCGACGAGGTGAGCGAGCGCTACGACGCCATCTGCGCCCAGAACGGCTGGCAATTGCAGCTGGAACTGCCGGAGGAGGAGCTGCCGGTCTACGCCGACCCGGACATGATGCAGCGCGCGCTGCACAATTTGCTGGGCAACGCCATGCACCACATCGGCCAGGACGGCATTTTTATCCTGCGCGCCTTCCGCTGCTCTGAGGGCGTGCGGGTAGAGGTGGAGGATCATGGCCCGGGCATTGCCGCCGCCGACCTGCCCTATATCTTTGACCGGTACTACCGCTCCCGCTCGGACGCGGGCAAGCAGGGCACCGGTCTGGGGCTTTCCATCACCAAAGCCATCTTCCAGCAGCACAGCTTCCGCTTTGGCGTACAAAGCACCGTAGGCAAGGGCACCACCTTCTGGTTTGTCATGAGCGATTTGCCCTATGTGGACGATTTTGAGGGCAAGTGAACGCCCCCTGTGATACAGAAAAAGCACCGGCAGTTTTCCTGATTTTCCAATCGGGAAGCTGCCGGTGCTTTTATTATGTTCCGCTCTCTGCTGTATGGTAAATGCCAAAGGTGTTGTCCGGGGCGGGCATCTCCACCCGGGAGGCACGGTCGTTCACCGCCCACATCATGGCACCCATGGCACCCAGCACCACCAGAATGATGAGCCATTTTACTGCATTGGGTAATTTTTTCATTCTGTTATCCTTTCCGTAGTCTCCATGCGGCACTTTTGCCGGGCAGCGCGCAGCAGCGCGGCGGCCTCGGCAGCCGAAAACGCCTGCACCCACCCGGGGCGCTCCCCTGCGCCTGCGCCGGTGCTGCCTGCCTCGGCAAAGCCGGCCAGCGCCGTGTCGGTGCGGTCGTTCCAGCCGGCAAAGCCCTCCGGCGCAATGTGCGACCCAAGGCGGCAGTCCAGCACCGCCGTTTTGCCGGTAGGCCGCCACGGTCTGCCCAGATACACGCTGCCCGCCGGGCAGTCCGAGACAAAATCGCAGTCCCAGAACACAAAGCCCAGCCCATCCGCCGCACCGGAGGGTGCGGTGACCCAGCTGTGCGCAAGGCCGTTATCCACCGTGCGCAGGGTGCAGTGCTCAAACAGGGCGTCTGCCCCGCCAAAGATAAAATCAATGTCCCCGGCGATCTCGCAGGCGTGGTAATACTGCGCGCTTGCCCGGCGGGGTGCCAGCCCGCGCGGGCCCAGAAAACCGTCCTTCTCCCGCTCTTTCTCCGGTAGAGGGGCGCAGAACAAAGTATCCTGATTGCCCAGCAGCCGCACACGGTCAAACGCCGCCCGGGCGCTGTCCACATAGGCTGCGATGGCCTGCCCGGCTTTTGCGCCGGGGCCTGCGTCGTTCTCGATGGTCATATCCTCCACCCGCAGCTTTTCGCCGCTGAAAAAGGCGGTATAGCTGCGGAAGGTGTGGGTGGGGCGCCCGTCCGGGTGCGGCAGCTTGCCGCCATCGTTCCATACCAGCCGGGTGGCATCCATGCCTGCGCCCGCAAGGGTGATATCCTTTTTCTCACAAACCAGTTTTTCCCGGTAAATACCCGGCGCGATGCGGATGACCGCAGGGCAGTCGTAGGGCACCGCCAGCACCGCCTCGGAAATGGTGGTAAACTGTCCGCTGCCGTCGGGTGCAACGTTGATGGTAAGCATAAGCCGCCTCCTGCGCCCGGCACTGCCGGGCAAAAAAATATGCTTCCAGTATACCCCTCCTTCCTGAAAATTGCAACGGAAACTCTGCCGCCGTTATCCGCTCTTTTCCAGCCGAAGCACGGCGGCGGTGATATCGTCCGGGCGGCCGGTCTTTTGTGCGCGGATGCGGGCGGTCTGTACCAGCGTCTCGGCAAGCTTTTCCGGCGCATCTCCTGCCGCCGCCGAAAGCTCCACCTGTTTTGCCACCCAGCCCGCGCCATCCACCAGCAAGCCGTCCGATACCAGCACCGCGTAGTCCCCGGCGGTCAGGTGCACCACCCGGCTCTGTCCGTTCACCCCGCCCAGCACCCCCATGGGCAGGGTAGCTTCGCCCACGGCCCGCACCCGCCCGCCGTGCACCAGAAACCCCGGAGCAGCCCCGGCCTTGAACAGCCGCGCCGTGCCGGTGTATAAGTCCACGCTGATGAGGTCCAGCGTTGCGCCGCTCTCGTCCTCGCTTTTCAGCGCCAGCGCCACGTTCACCAGCCGCGCCGCCAGCTCGGCGGTAAAGCCCGCCTTGAGCAGCCGGGCGGTCAGCTCTGCCGCCAGATTGCCGTCCACCGCCGCCGGGCGTCCGGTGCCCATACCGTCACATAGGATCATCTGCGCCGCCGTAGGGCTGCAGAATTGCTGCACCGCATCGCCGGAAACTTCGCCCCGGGCGGCAGCGCTTGCCGCGCCAAACACCGCCCGCAGCGCCGGTCTTTCGCTGAACAGCAGGGTGGTCATGCCCTTGCAAGAGAGCACCTGCGGCACCTCCAGCGTGCGGCGGCAGATATGCCCCACCTCCCCCGCCAGCGCTGCCAGCTCCTGCAGGGTGAACCGGGTGCGCGGCAACGTGACGGCGGCATGGGTGCGGCCAAGGTCGTCCAGCGTGACGGCGCACTCCTGCGGCGGCGCACCCAGCCCGGTAAAGAACTCCGCCACCCGGCTGGATTTATAGGGTTCCGGGTCGCCGGGACGCCCCAGCTGCTCGCTGAGCACCCCAAGCGCTTCGGCTACGGCGCTGTACTGCTCGGTCAGGGCGGTGCGCATGGCTTCGGAATGGATGCGCGCTTCCTTGCGGCTGCGGTACAGCGCAAAGCTGCGCCCCGCCGCCGCGCACAGCGCTGCCGGGTGGATGCAGCGGGATAATTGCCCGGGCAATTGCGCCGCTTCCACGCTGCCATTCTGTTCCAGCAGCGGGCGCAGCGCTTCCATGCCTGCCATGGTGGCAGTGTATTCCTGCTTCCAGCAGGTCTCCCGCCGCCCGCAGTTAAAACAAAGGGTATCATGTACATTATCTATGACCCAGCGGAAACCTTCCCGCCGCCGGGGCAAGCCCTCGTAGACCGCGTTCACCGTCTCCGCCAGTGAGGAAAGGCTCTGCGCCACGGCTTCCAGCCGGGTAGATGCCGCCGCACTGCGGGCGGGCGCGGGGGCGCTCTCTCCGCTCTGTGAGATGTCTGCCGCCGGGGCAAGCCAACCGCCGGGCAGCAGACAGATCACCGCCATGCCGCCGCAGGCGCTGAACAGCATCCCAAAGGCATTTCCGGGCGGCTGCACGCAGAGCACCCCGGACACGCACCCGCCCGCGTAGGCGGCAAGGGTCTCCACCCGCCGTCCGGGCGCCAGCACCGCCGCCGCTGCCGTGGCACAGCCCAGCCCCGCTGCCGCCGGGGCAAGGGCAGGGTCTGCGGCGCAGAGGGCTGCGCCCAGCACCGCACTTCCGCTCAGGGCGGCAAACCTCTGCGCCCGGCAGCACAGCGCCAGCTCTGCGGCGGCACACGCCAGCACCCCGGGCGAGAACCATCCCCACCGCACACTGCCCAGCGCCGCTGCCACGGCTGCGCCCACCAGCAGCGTGCCCATGCCCGGGCGCTCCGGGGCAAATCTGCGCAGCCCAAAGCCGATGCTCACCGCAAGCAATGCGTCCGCCGCGCTGTACAGCAAAAGGTCTGCCCCGCCGCTGCTGCCCAGCGCAAAACACAGCGCCATGCCGGTCAATGTACCGCAGCCCGCCAGCGCGGCGGGTACAAACCTTTGCGGCAGCAGCCAGCGTGCCGCCACGGCTGCGCCCAGCGCACACAGCTGACACAGGCTGCGCAGCGAGAGTGCTCCCAGCCCGTGGAGCAGCAGCCCCAGCGCCGCCCCTGCCGCGCAGGGGGCAAAACAATCCTCTGCCAGTCCAAGGGTCAGCCCCAGCCCAAAGGGCATCAGCGCCCCGTACAGCACCGCCCAGCCGCCGGCAAAGCCGATGCCCACCGCTGCCAGCCGCCGCGCCGCCGGGCGCAGCATCGCCCGTGCCGCCAAGGGCGAAGGCTGCAAACACCGCCCGTCCGAAGATAAAACACCCATCCGCTCTGTCATAAAAAATCCCCCGCTTTCCGGCGGGGATTTTGTTCTGTTCCCCGCACTGTCTGCATATACTGTAACGCGGGGCAGCGGCGCTTTTTGGCGCGGTGCATAGAACCGTCCCAAACCCGCCCAAAGACGCAAAAAAGCCCTGCGGCCGTCATTTTGCCGCAGGGCTTTGGGGGTATTTTCAACTGTTCAGCAGAAATAGCGGATTTTTCTGGAAGTGGACTCCACGATCTTCTGATACCGCGCGATCTCCTCCGGCGTGAAGCCGTGCACCTCCTGCCAGTCATAGCCCGGCAGCCAGCACACTGCTGAGTGGAAACAATCTTCTGCATCCGGTTTTTCAAGGTACACCTTCACCCGGCCATCGGGCTTCATCTCAGAATGCACGATCTCGGTATCGTCATCCAATGTCATAAACGGGTACATCATAGGTTCCACCTCCCAGATCACTGTACTTATATCGCTCAGCCGTTCAGCTTTGCAATGGCATCCTGCACGCGCTGCAGAGTCTTTTCGCGGCCCATCATGCAGGCAAGGTCGGTGCCGCCGCCGGGGGTGCGCTGCTTGC
>OGZI01002024.1_pt1 | contig 17864 bp, 20 predicted proteins | sample 1576711 | NCBI WGS metagenome assembly OGZI01 (sample SAMEA3541482, study PRJEB24748) | human gut metagenome | biome: human gut; feature: human-associated habitat; material: faeces | place: China | collected 2012
CCTCCTTCTGCTCATTCAATACTTTGGTAACCCACTGCACTTCCTCTTTGTTCCACGTGCACACCTGTTTTATAAAGTCGAGAAGATAAGGTTTTTCCCTCAACTTACGGATTATTTCCTCTCGCGCTTGGTACTCCTGGTGCTCTCTTTCTTTTCTTTTATTTTCGTCATGCCACCGCCAGTACGCCATTGGTTCATCACAAAACACCTTTAAATCATAGTTAAACAGATACTCTGCCTTAACACCAAATAATCCTGCCAATCCCAGCGCTTCTGAACATGAAATTTCACAATCACCTTTCATTTTCGCCCACACCTCCGGATCATCTTCCCTGCGGTGCTCTCCCAGCCCCATGTGCTCAGCAAGCGTGCAGATACTGTACCCGCTGTTTATGAGTTCTGCCATCAGGTTCGGATAAGGATATTCCCGAAGTTCCTCTATTGATAAGTTCTTATAAATCATATGGCCGCCCTCGCTTTCTCCTGTTTCTTCTGGATTATCAAATCAATCAGGGTGTTGATAAAAATAATTGCCAGTTTGGGACGCTTAAAAGAGGTTAAGTCTTTCATTACCTCTTCCCGATACTCCTGAATATCTTTAATACTCATCGTTCCCAGCTCATGAATCAGCTCCATGACCAGATTATCAATTTCATTGCCTGTATCCATAAAATTCACCTTCCATTTCTGGCCCAGAGGTGCTATACTGCAATTGGGTAATTGTGTATAGCCTCCGGGCCGTACTGTCCTTAGCTAATTTGCGGTTAGCTGAGGACTTTTTTATGCTCCATAGCTTCTATATGCGATTCAAACAGATAATCTTACGATTCCTGTGCTGCCCTCCGTTCGTACCTTTCATAAAATTCGTTTTGAGGTCCTTGATTGTTGCAGTAAATATATAAATCTCCAATTACATTCTGCCACTGAAGAAGCATAAAGGTTAGATCCCAGTTCTGATAATCCCACATCAGGCACGCAACGTCCTGGGCATCTCCTATAGGCTTGTCCTCTGGGTACTTTTTCAAACTCTTCATAGTATAGAAATAATCCTTACTGCCCCATCTTTCACCATCGAATTCTTTTTCAATTGGGTACATATGCACTAATTGCTTAGGAGTTAAACGTCCGATTGTCTCCATGACCGTTTTAATTTCCGCATATCGTTTCTCGATCTCCAAACACGATTTTGTTCCGCAATGATTAACCTCTGCCCTGTTTTCTTTTCCATAGGTCCTCACCGCCATGTAGACGTATTTAATTAGATCATCGCCGCAGAGCTTCTCTATTCCTTCATTGCCTCCATGGGTTTTTAAAAACCTTCTCAGAGCCTTTCCATAACGTCCACCGCCCTCACTGTCGGACGTATCGCTATCACCTGACCAATCTTTCCACGCTTCCTTAATAAGCGGCACCAAAAGCCTCACAGGGCCGCGGAACGCCATAAGTATCTGACTTACATATGCGATTCTTTTCACCGTTCTATACAGCCGGAATGGAATCCTGCGGTATTTAAGTTCTGCTTTTAACAGAGCTTTGGCACCTGCTTCGTCTTCTGTTTTGATTTTACATCCTAAAACTTTCAAATCTCCTGCCTTTAAATCTTTTGTGTTTGCTTTTCTCAGCAAATACAACGTATTGTTGATGATGGTATTCCAAGTATGACAGTTCTGTAACGCCTCCTGCAGCGGTTCTAAATATTCCGGTTGCAGATAAGACATTAATATCTTTTTGGCGGATTCCAAGCCGATTGCGTCCAATTGTAAATTCCATAAAGATGGGTACGCATGTGAAATGTGAATACCGTCTATCAATCCGGCAGCTGCAATGCGGTCACAGCAGGGCTTTGCGTACAATTTCATTCCTGCCTTCGTTAAAAGCTTCTGCACATCAAAATATATATCCTCCGCATATCTCCCGTCTTTAATATGCTTTATTAGCAAATCCTTTGTTTCCTTATCCATAGTTCTGTTCCTCCTCAAAAATGTTATCTGTTCCCTGATCCATCTCGCCGACCTCTCCCGTTGGATACTTCTCGATGAACCGTTCCAAATCGGTTCCCCTAATCTTCATGGCCCCCAGACGGAGCGCCGGGAGCTGTCCCTTTCGCACAAGGTCATACACGGAATCCGTATTAACCTTCAGGACCTTGGAAGCTTCTTTTACTGTGTATAATGGTTTGTACGGCTCTACCATTGCATATCTCTCCTTTTAAAAAACAAATTAAATATTTAGTTTGTATTCATCTAGTTTCTTCCGCAGGTTCTTATTGTAAATACGCACTAATTCTCTGGCATAACGCTTGTCTCCCCCTCGCGTTCCAGCTTTACCCTGCTGTAAAATTACAGCAACCGGAACTTTAGAAAACTGAGTAACTGCCTTTTTCTTATCAAATTCATCTCCATAGATAGAGAAGAAATAGTACATTCCGTTCAGCATCTCTTTACTGAGCCGCTCCGGAGAATCCGGCCATGCCTTCAAAATTGTCTGCATCATATCTATAAACTCTCGCTGACTCAGGTTCAGGAAAATCTTATAAATTGTCGAATATGCTACGATTTTGCATTGCCCCTGATGATCGGTAAAGTCCAGTCTCACCCCGAGACCTTCCAGAGTATCATGCAGGCGGGTTACGTTGGGATCACCGGATAAATACAATGCCCTCAGTCGTAAGTTGACTTTCACCTTACTGGATGTCCCAGTCTGTGTAGCGAACAGGAACGCTTCATCTTCCTGTGTAAGACCGGTGTACACCATGCAGGGAACCACCAAATCGACACCACCATTTCGCTCTTTCAACGCTGTCAGTGTATGCTGACCATCGAACACCCAATATTTCTCATCCCTGAAGGAAACTTTGATAGGATTTGCAATAGCCGGGTTGAATTCCTGAACAATCTTTTTTACGCGATTCTTGTCAATTGGTCTCTGATAGGCAGGATCCGTCAGTATCTGGTTACTAGGCAATTGCATATATCTTGGCTTCATGTTATAATCTCTCATATGAATATTTTCCTTTCCATTCATTGATGGTCGTTACTGCTTCCGACAGTACGGCCATTATTTTTTCGTTATTTTCTTTGTCTTTCAATAAATCAATATGTCTCTGAAGAATATTTTCTAACGACCACAAAGGCGTCTCTAAATTACATCTCAATTCTTCGATTGCGTCATCTATCGTCGTTATCACTACTCGATCCGGATTCTGCAAATCTGCAATTGATTTATCCATGCGAGCTTTCTCCTCTTTAGTTAACGGCTCCCTTTTTAATCTAATGCCTGCTAATTCTGCTTGCAGGGAATCCGATGCGATCCGTCTTAAGTGTTCCGGGCTTTCAGTTGGCTTTGTATCATTGGAGGAATTAACCCTCTCTGCTTCCTGCTCGACATGCTCTACCGTAGGCTTTTCTGCTTTTGCTTTAGCGGATTTTATTTTCCCTGTCACCTCCTGATAAATTGCATTTACGCTGTTTCCTTTTCCTCCCTTCCTTGCCCGCTCAATCTGCTCAGGAGTCCCTTTTTCATGGATTTTTTCAACTTTAGAAATTGTATTAGAAGAAACCCCGGCAATCTTTGCCAACTCTTCACGAGTATCAACCGGTTTCGGAGATTTCGCCGGAACCGCTCCACCTGCCTTCTCTTGATTCTCTTTTGCTTTCTTCTGAATGGCTGGTTTTAATTTCATTGCCAGTTCACACCTCTGAGCCAGACTTAAGTTCCGCCGTCCAAACTGATTCCGGATAATCCATTCAGCAGCCTCATCTCTGTCGACAAATTCCTTTTCCTCGGTTTTAAATGGAATGTCATTCTCATTACAGATCTTGTAACGGTTGTGCCCGTCCACGATAGTTCCCCGCCAGATCACCAGTGCATCCCTGCATCCTTCGGCTTTGATGTTCTCTTCCAGTTGCTTAAACTCCTCGTCTGACAATGGAGGAATCAGGGACTTAAGTACCGGATCGATTATTAAATCGTTCATAATTTCTCCCCTGCTTTTACGTCGGTAATTCCATGCTTAATTGCCATATCTTTTATTACGGATAGGTACCCCTCTATCAGTTTTGGATCATCTGCAATTACATCGAGCAGGTTTAATTTATCCAGCTTAGATTTAGTAACATTGTTAAGGGCCAGTGTTTTCTTTTTATTAGTTAAGCGAATGTTTAACGCCACATGCATCCGTTCCTCTAATATGCGATAGGATTCTTCCCGGATGAGCTTAATGTTCTCATATCCTCCTGCTTTCAAAGCCATTTTATTTATGAGGGCGCCCGTGTTTTTTCTCCATGCATTCGGGCGAAGTGAGACCACTTCCTTAATCGCATCGATCCGATCATCTAACTGTTCTAGTTTCTCAGCCTGCCTCTGCTGTTCTTCTTTTTGTCGTTTCTGCTCTAATTCCTGCATTGAAATATTTCTGACAAGCAGATTCATAAGCTGTGTGTCCGGATCCAGATCATTCATATTGAAAGACGACTGTGGGTTAAAATAAGCTTCCTCCAGATTCTCGAACTGCTCCCAGGCTCTCTCTGTATCCAAAATCTTACAATGACGATTAGCTCCACGATGAGTCCAGAGATAAAGCTGATTTACATTCGGCTTCACAAAGTCACTATCAGTGACTTCGCGCTTAAACTCTCTCAATTCTTCTCCCTTTAAGAGAAAGTAATGTTTCTTTTCTTCAAACCTGTCCTGATTCCTGTTAAAATTATTCTGCACGTTATTGGTATCTGTTTCATAAACTTCTGCCAATTGTGCCGTGGTGATAACCTTCTGGCCTTTCCACTGAATTTCTACTACATCGTGGTTACCTACTTTTACGATCTCGTTCATGCGTCCTCCTCTTTTACTTCTTCAAAAAGTTCTTCAATCGGGATATCTACTTTTAGTAACTTTTTTATCTTTATCGCTTCTGGAAAAGTAAAATCTGAATTCCCAGAAAGTTTCAAAGATAGCGTCCCTAATGTAATTCCCATTTGACGTGCCATTTTTGTTCTGGTCATACGTGCCCTAGCCATCTCCGCCTCTACATTCGGATACATTTTTTCGCCTCCTTATTTACGAATTTTCGTTTATGTCAATGGTTTTTTTGAATTTTCGTTTATTTATTTGGCTTTAGTTCTCAGAATTAACGATTTTTCAAAAATCATTATTGATTTTTATTGATATAAATGGTATTATATTATTAGTTTTAAATGCGGAGGTGTAAAATGGATGTGTTAGAACAAAAACTAAAAGACTATATATTATCTCGATATAAAAGCATAAGAGAATTCGCCCTTAATATTGAAATGCCTTATTCGACTATCGACACAATACTAAAACGTGGCATCAATAAAGCAAGTGTAGGAAATATACTAAAAATCTGTCAATCTTTAGGAATCAGCGCTGATGCGTTGGCCGATGGCGAAATAACAGAAACTGACAAAGAACGTGATTTAATTCATGAACCCACTTTTAGGAATAAATTGTGCACAGTGAGCTCAACTCTCCATATACCATTTGACGCGTTTGAAGATTTCTTCACCCGCAACACAAAATATAGTCTTCATTATTTAAGAAAACTAGACACTAACGAATTGATTGATTTTTTTAGTAGTGTATTTCAAGAGGATAAGTCCTCAGTCGCCATTCCTTCTTCCGTCGGTAATAACGAGCGCGAAATAAGCCATGACCTCGATAAACTTATTGAAGAAATTAAAAACGATAAAGAGGGACCTTTATATTATAAAGGAGAACCTCTTGATGAAAAGCACCTTGAACTGTTGTCCAATGCTCTTGAATTAGCTCTTAATGAGGTGAAAAAACGTAACAGGGTAGTCCCTTTTACGAAAGAATATTTTGAACCACAGGCCGCTCACGAGCGTACCGACATAGAAGTAACCGACGAAATGCGAAAGACCGATGACGACATCATGGATGACGATGATTTTTGGAAATAGAGGCTATTATATGACTTATGATGAATTACTAATTGAAGCTGATGATACTGGTCTGATTGTAAAGGAAGCGCCGCTCTGTTCCAGTGACGGTCGATGCAAAGGAAACAGAATTGCCATTCGTAAAGATATAGCCACCTCAACGAGAAAAGCCGATGTACTAGCGGAAGAATTAGGACACTATCATACTACCGTGGGGGATATTATCGAAATGCAAGGCATTGAAGATGAAAAGCAGGAACGCGCCGCCCGTCTATGGGCTTACAATAAACAAATCGGCCTATCTGCTATCGTGGCAGCGTTTAAGGCCCACTGCTCTGACCGATTTGAAATAGCAGAGTTTTTAAATGTATCCGAAGACTTCTTGCAAGAAGCGCTGGAATGTTACAGACAAATCTACGGAACCGGAACAATGGTGGATAACTATTATATCCGTTTCGAGCCTAATTTACAAATCTTAAGCTATCACATTGTAGAATAAACTAAAAATATGTAGATATAAAATATGATTGAATTAAGATTAAAATAGCCTTTGGCTTTTTAATAAAAATCAAAAGAAAAGAGGAGATGGGTATGAGTTATCTAAAAAGCAATGAAGTATTGCGCTTTCATAAATCACAAGCCCTGCAAAAACTTGACGCATATTTAGAAAATCTTATCTCTGCTGAAGATTTAAAGAAAAAAGGTAAGATGGACAAGCTTTGTTACTGGTTAGAAGACTGGACTACTTTTCTTGCCTTTGAAAGTCAATTTTCTCCTATGAGTTTAAGACGGTATAAACGGGGAGAAATCATAAAAGTACATTTAGGATTCAATGTGGGAAGCGAGGAAGGTGGATTACACTATGCTGTTGTTTTAGATAGGGATAACGCAAAATCCTCTCCGGTTGTTTCTATAGTCCCCCTAACATCAGTAAAGCCTCTTACCGATTTATCAAAATTAAAAAGAGGCAGTGTATTCTTAGGCAATGAACTTTTTACTAACCTAAGCGCAAAGATATCCTCAACTAACAAACATCTAATAGACGAATTAGCTTTATTACAGCAAATTGTTAATCAGATGAATATTGGCGCCCATCAAGACGAACGAGCTGAGGTGGAAAAGAGAATCCAGCATTGTCAAGATGAATTAGATTTTCTTAATAGGATGCGGACAGAAATATTTAAAATGAAGCAGGGTAGCATTGCCTTAGTAAACCAGATTTCCACTATCAGTAAAATACGCATCTATGACCCTAAAACGGACCATGATATTTTGAGCGGAATAAAGCTTTCTAATGAAAAATTAGACATGCTAGATAAAGAAATAATCAAAAGATTTACAAATATGTAGTATTATTTTCTTGACAATCGAATATAATAAGGGTACAATGAATACGAAAACAAAGCCGTTTACCGGCCGTATAAAAGACAATGTTTTCAGTCAACTGAAAACCGTATTCATTAAGACCCTGCAGAAATGTGGGGTCTTTTACGTTACACACCAAAATCAAAAATAAATAGTAAGTAAAAAGCCCCAGCGCGCCAACACCAGAGCTTTTCACATAGATGCAACCAATCAACCCAAAGGGAAGAAGGTATACACCCCACATTCACAATAAGTATACCATCTTTCCTTTATTCAGTGAACCCCGAAACAGGCGTTCGAGTTGCGATATCGCAACAAATTAAGAAAGGAAGGATATTATGGCACAAGTAACAGCACGAAAACGCGGCAAGTTCTGGGAATACGGCTTCGAGGGCGCTAAGATCGAAGGCAAGCGCACCCGCATCACCCAGGGTGGATTCCGCACAAAGGCCGATGCCATGAAAGCCGGCACCCGGGCCATGACGGAATACAACAATGCAGGTCAGCGATTCGTACCATCTGAAATAAGTTTTTCAGATTATCTTGATTACTGGTATGAGCAACACGTTATGGTAAATGGAGCTAAGAACACAAAATCCAGTTATAAAAATACAATTGAGAAGCATATAAGGCCGGCTCTGGGCAAATATCGTCTCAAGTCTCTGAACAGTGACATATTACAGGATTTTATCAATAATCTGAAGAAGGCTGGCCTTTCGAAGAACACTGTGAAACAAATCAAATCCTGCACTTCTAGCGCGCTGAGTTATGCTGTATCGCCATGCCGATATATCTTGGCCTCACCCATGTTAGGAGTCCGTCTTCCAGCATACAAAAAAGAGCCTAAGAAAGAATACACTTTGACGTCAGATGATTTCCAAAAAATCCTCTCAGAATTTCCTCCAGGCTCCAATTTTTACGTTCCCTTTATGATAGGTTATTACACAGGAGTCCGTTTAAACGAATGTTTTGCTTTAACTTGGCAGGATATTGATTTAAAGAATCGGACCATAACAATTCACGATCAGCTTTCTTACGAGGATAAAAAATGGGGATTCGCGCCACTAAAAACCACAACTTCTTACCGCACTATTTCCTTTGGAGAAAAATTATACTTAGCTTTAAAACAAGAGAGAAAGCGCCAGGTAGAAAATAGATTAAGGTATGGAGAGTATTACTTTAAAAACTATATGACGGACGATGACGTTATTATTTTTACTCAGGAACATTTAAATTTCAAAGAATTGGATTTCGTCTGCAGACTAGAAAACGGGAAGCTCTATACATCCCAAAGTATGAAAAATGCGATTAAAAAAATCCATAATAAGCTGGGTATAAAAGAATTTCATTATCATTCACTTCGTCATACTCATGCCACGATCTTGGCCTCACATGTCTCGAATCCGGCCATCGTACAGAAACGCCTGGGACACGCGGAGATTGAAACTACATTGAAATACTACGTTTTTGATACAGAGGGTGGTGATAAATATGCCGTTGCTGTTTTTGAAGAATATGCGTGACTTGTCTACGTGCTTAAAAAAGCGTAGACAAATGGTAGACAAAAGGCACTGCCACAACCTCAACAGTGCCCGAATCCCTTGTAAATACGTTATCTCCCGTTCAAATACTCCATAATCCCCATATGTATCGTCCAGGCCAGCCGGTCCTGGTACTCCTCGGAATTCAGCATGGCCGATTCATTCCAGTTCGATAAGAAACCGCATTCCACAATGACAATCGGCGTCTTCACATGGAGCAGGAGGAAATAGTTGTCGTTGGCCTTGGCTACTCTCGTATTCTTGTCGCCCAGGACGAAGTCAAACCGCTTCTGCAGCGTCTCCGCCAGCTTTTTCCCTTTTTCCGATCCCTTGTAGTAAAACACCTGGCCGCCTGAGATTCCCTCCTCGTGGTAGCTGTTCTGATGGATGCTCACCGTCAGCGCCGGACTCGTCTCATTGATAATCTGACAGCGCCGGTTCATGTCCGCCATCTTTTTCTTGCTGTCCTTTTCCGTATAGAGGCCCTGGTCGTCTTCACGTGTTAAGACCACCTGGACGTCAGAGGCTTCCAGATAGGCCTTCACCTTCCTGGCAATCTTTAGATTAATATCCTTCTCAAGGCTGCCATCCACACCGATCTTCCCGGGGTCATTGCCTCCATGGCCCGCATCGATCACCACGACCGGCCGATCTTTCCCGGAGACTACGTTGACTCCCGCCGCCATCCGGCCTGCCTGGCGGGATACGATATAGACCATAACCAGCAGCAGTACCGCCAGATACGGTTCCAATTTTGATAGTTTCACTTTGCCTGCCTGATTCGTATTCTTATTGAATTATATCTCCCGGCAAAATAAAAAAGAACCAACTTTATTCCACTTCCAGCGAATTATAGTCTTTCGTGGCGTCCCTGACAATCGATTCCAGGTACTGGCTTAAGATACTGGGGTATCCATTCTCCCCCCACAGCTTGTATCCATCCTTTTCCGTCGCCTTATCCTTTATCTCCACGGCCTTTCCCGCATAGCAGGCTGCGTTAATCTCTGCGTACACCTTTGCCATCTGGTCCTTCTGACGCTTCGTGAGACTGTCGAATTGATTCATGCGTTCAAATTCATCCTGCGCCTGATTATAGAATACCCGGTTCAAAAAATCTGTGGAGTACGATTTAAAATTCAGCAGATTCTTATCCGTGCTCCCCTGCTCCTTCGCCCAGGCTTCCATATCAAGAGGCACTGTGTGATACTGAAAGCTTCCGTCGTCCCCGTAATCCAGCATTCCATACTGGCAGGGCGGTGTCGCCAGAGAGCTGGTGACGATCTCATAGATCCCGTAGTCCTCATCTTCCCGCATAAAATGCTGTACATGGAGATGTCCGCTTAAGAATAACGGCACATCCCAGCTGTCCAGCTGATCGATCAGCTGCTCGCTGTGTTCGATGGTACAGTCCTCTACATAGACCTCGCTCTCATCCAGCAGATTGTGGTGCCCCACCGGTATCACATTCATCCCTAAGTCCCAGGCGTCCTCCATCTGGTTTTCAATCCAGTCGTACGTCTCTTCCCGGATCATGCCTCCTACCTGATTATAAGGTTCGTACTGACACGTATCCAGCATCAGCGCCCGGTTATAGTCATCAATCTGGTATACATAGCTGAGCGATGCGGTATCCCGGCTCACCGCTTCATCGTAACCGAAATCCCGGTAAATCTCCGCGAAGTCGTCCGGGCCGATATGTGCCGTTCCCAGGGCCTGTGCGCCTGTAAACTGGGCCGCCGCCGTATTATTAATATCGTGATTTCCCGGAATGACGATGACAGGGATTCCGGCGTCCTCGATCTCCTTCAGCTTTTTTGCGAAATCGAGGTGGCTGTCCCTCTCTCCATTAAGAGTCAGATCCCCTGACAGAATCACGAGATCCGGGTCCTCCTTCTTCACAGCTTCAATAAATGCATCCGTGATCTCCCAGATGTAATTGACCACTTTCCCGTCACCGTGTTCCACCTTATACTTGAACCCGTCTCCAAAATCCGTCAGCCCGCGGGAGAGGTAATGGATATCCGAAGCCAGAAGAATCCTGCAGCCCTCCTCAAATTTCTGTTCCGGCGGTTTTACCGTGGGTTCCTCCGCCTCGTGGGGAAATTCCTCAATGGTCGAAGGCACCGTTGTCTCGGCCGGTGTCTGGGGAATCTCCGCACGTTCCGTCTCCGTAGTGCTCTCCGGTTCCTTCACTGTCTCCGAAACCGGGCTTTTTAAGGAACACCCGGTCATCATTGTGCAGATCAGCGCCGCATACAATGCTGTTCTCTTTTTCATAACTCTGAACCTTCCTGTCTCTTTGCGATGTTCTACTCCTGATCCATGCGTATCTCATCCCACAGTTCGGCGGGCTCGAAGCCAAGCTTCCAGCAGGCCACTCCAGCCAGATCATACTTCCTGATCAGATCCATCTTAAGCCCTATGGAACGTTCTTCCTCCATCCAGACTTTTTTCGTCCCCTCCTCAGTCTTCAGTTCCCCATAATACTGTCCCAGTTCCTCCTGCCAGAACAGCTCCACGTTATTCTCCACCGCCCATTCCTTTGCCCTGGCAATGCCGAGAGCTACCGATGACGTCTTGCCATCCGCCTCCTCGGTCCAGACTCTCGTATACAGAGGAATGGCATTGATCAGTTTTTCCTTCGGCACCTGTTTTAACGTATTGGAAATTCCATCATTTACATATCCAATCGAAGCGACCGATCCCGGCTCGCCGCCGGCGTAATGCTCATCGTACCCCATAACGATGACGTAATCGGCCACAATTCCCTGCTCCTTCCGGTTATAGAACTCATTCCCTGCATACGGGACGTAATTGTCCACAGACAGCACAATGCCCTCTTTCCGGCAGGAAACTGACAGTTCTCTGATAAACTGAATGTAATGGACGCCGGCTTCTTTCTTAATTCCCTCGAAATCCAGGTTCAGTCCGTCTAAACCGTACTGTTCCACTTCGGCCATCAGCTTCCCGATCAGCTTCTGGCGGGTGGAGGTCTTCGACAGCAGTACCTCGGTCTGCACATCATTGCTGAAATTATTAATCAGAGCCCACACCTGGAGTCCCATGTCATGGGCTTTCTGCACATACGCCGCATCCGCGTAGGAATTGAATCCGCCCTCATTATCAGTCAGCTCATACCAGGTCGGAGAAATAACATTCAGTCCCTTTGTATTGGCGATCAGATTATCAAAGGAGGCGTTACCTTCCGGCTTCGTAACCTGATGCCAGGCCAGGCATACCGGCTCATCCAGAGAGATGTTTTTATAGACAGGAGCCACAAAGCTGCTCACCGGAGTCTCACTCCGGCTCCCGCCCAACCGCTTATGCTCCACATATCCGATATAACCATCCACGGTCCGCACCTTATCCCACTTCTCCATGGTCTCCAGCACAGTCACCTCCGACCCCTTTTCAACCCTGGTGATGATCGGACTCTTGATTCCGCCCTTTTCCCTGACATTTCCCTTGCTGTCCGCTACAGCCTTCGTCTCTTCTGACCAGTCATTGTTCACGAAGACACGCTTATGCTCCGCCAGGTCAAAGACCTCAAGCCGGATATCCGTGTAGTTGGCAATGAGCCCCAGTGACAGATACACCCCTTCGTCATTAACCCAGATCAAGGGCTTCCCTGAACTTCCCTTCGTGGAATGATCCGCATAGACAATCGACTCCGGAAGCGCATAGACCAGCAGTTTCTCATTATTATCCCAGTAAAATCTTTCATTCAGATTTTCATTGACCCATTCGATCGGGAGATAAGTCTGTTCTTCAATATAAATCCCTTTCGTTTCCTGCAGCTCATTATTTAAATACACCGCCACATTGTCACCGCTTACCCCCAGCAGTCTGCCGATGTCCGCCTGCTCCTTGGAAGGCGTATAACGTTCCACCAGCCTGATACCAAAAAAACCCGCAATTACGAGTACAATCAGTCCCAGTGCCACCAGAAATGGCACCACTCTCCTTTTCATTTGCATTCCTCCTGTAATGGATGTAAGTCATAAAAACCCCTTTGGATTATACTATACCACACTTCAACGGGAATTTGCTTACATTTTCATTACATTGCAAAAATTCCCGCAACAGTTCAGCCTTCGCTTCCAGCTGCTGCCGTACCGTCACAGTTTCCCCTGTCCCGCCCTGACGCGCCGTTTCCCTGGCTGATGGCTGAAGATGGTATCTGCGCGCCCCGTATGATTTCATCTGTGGTAGACCCGGTCAAACCGGATCTCCGTCAGCTTCCCGGTCTTCTCATCTGAGACAAAATCGGCCATATAAAACGAATTGTCCTCCCTCGCCTCAAAGATACGATTCCAGTCCGGCTCCGTGCACTTCTCGCCGTCGATCACGATGGGAATTCCCCTTTCGCGGTATCGTTTCATTCCCGCTATGTAACTGTCTTTTCCATTCTCATCCATACTGTCCTCCATGCGCAGAAGCGGCAGGCCAGGTTTCCACAAGGCTTCTGTTCGTGACACATAGCCCTCCTGCCGCTATAATATCTGCTGATAAAATTCCATGACAGCTTCCGTGACAGCAAAGGCGTCTACTGAAACCGGAATCCGCCGGATTGAAAGTCCGAGCTCCTTTTCCATATTCTTTCTGGTCTCCTCGCTTCCAAACACGGCGAGAGTCTCCCAGCCTGCACCGGCTCTCTTCCATGATCCGGCGGTATCCAGAAACGCCCCTGTCTGCCACTCACTTAAGCCCGCGAGAAGAAATTGCCTGTCACATCTGAAAAATTCCTCCTGATTCCCCTCTAAAACTGTCCCGTAATCCACAATTACATCCTGATAACGGAGCTTTTTGCACAACACCAGAGTCTCTGTCCCCGCATTTCTGTAGTAATCCACGTCCAGGACAGGAAAGCTTCTGCTCTGGCCTCCGTTCCTTTTTCCAAGACAGCTCTCCTCCAGCCGGTCAAACGTTCCGCTGCCGTTCCACTCCAGCACCGCACAGCGCCTGCGGCAGATACCGCTCAAGTACCCGGCCATCGTGACCGCAGTGTGGGTCACCCCCACAGCCGGTCCCGCCCCGATTAATCCAATCAGACGCTGTTCTGCAAATGCCGCGCCCCTTTTGGGCGCCATTGTCCGGCTGACACGGTTTTTGGGCTTCATTTTCATGACACGCCCCTCCGTTTTTTTCGTCTGGCTCTTCCGGCTGCCTCCCGCAGTACCCTGGCCGGGTGCTTCCATCGGGAAATCCGCATGCAGCTCCATCTTCCGGACGCATCCATTCCCGCCTCTGAGGCAGATTTCAGCGAATCCAGCACCTGGCAGAAAAATTCCCTGGTACCCTCACTTTCTTTCAGTGGATCTGCAAAATATGGCGCCCGAAAGCACCGGCTCTGCTCAATCCCCTCCGGAGGCTTTACTCTTGCAGATTCCGCCAGATGGTTATAGACTGCTGCATAAGGGGTATGGCGCTCCGCCACGCATTTCAACGCGGATTCCGCCGCTCCCCGGCTCCACTCCCGGCCGTCGCAGACCAGGATCAGTGCATCCGGTTCCGCGGCCAGAGCCGCCTCCACCTCATGCCCATAGTCGGCAATCACAAGGCCGCAGGAGGGCATGGGAAGCTTAACACCCGGTCCGTAAGCCGGCTTCCATACAAAGCCATGGTACTGCATCAGGCCGCAGCGGTCCCTCAAAGCACCCGTAAAGGTACCGAGCTCCGCTCCCATGCCGGATCCGTTTCTTTCTTCATACAAATTGGGATAACCAAGATTTCTAAGACAGACTGACAGGCCGACGGCTATATGAGTCGTTCCGGCCCCCGCTTTGCTTCCCGCAAGCGCGATAGTAAGAGGTGATTGCAGACAGGCAGTTGCAGCGGCTCCCCTTTGCTCCAGCTGCTTTAACCGTTCGTTCAGTTCAGATGCCGAGGAAAAGCGCCTTTCCTTTTTTTGCTCCAGGCAGGTCCGGATGATGGCGGCAAGCTCCGGCTTCATCGCGGGCACCGGTTCATAGGGTACCGCCGGAAACGCACCGGTATAAAGATAATGGAGGATCACACCAATGGCATATAAGTCTGTCCGTTCATCCAGTTTTCCGTTTTTTTCGTACTGTTCCGGTGCGGCGCAGCCGACGGTTCCATACCGGTCTGCGGCCGCGTTTGCCTCATCCGAAAAGGCGGCATGGTCAAAGTCGATCAGCTTCACAGTTCCATGGCACACCAGTAGATTCCTCGGCTGTAAATCCAAATATAACAGGGGGGTTGTTCCTGCGAGATGCAGGTAATTCATGATGTCAGTAAGCTGGATACCATAACGGATGACCAGCCTCTGCGGCAGATATCCCTGGCTTTTAACCAGGTCATAGAGAGATTCTCCTTCCAGATACTCTTCGATTAAATAACTGTAATTCTCGTCTTCTTCTACATCGTATACAATGGGGATTCCCGGATGGCGCAGCTCCTTCAGAATTAATGCTTCACGCCTGAACTGATCATATTCCAGAAAACTCTTCGGCACGCGCTTGATCGCGCGGTACTCGGAAAGTCCAAGATGAACCGCCAGAAAAACGGTTCCGAGACGGCCGGTCCCAAGGATACGGCATAGCTGATATTTTCCAAACAAAACGGTGTTTAATTTACCCACCTCCTTTTTGCCTGTCCAATATCGCCTCTTAGAGCCTATTCTAATCTATCATGCCCATTTTTTCAACCTTTTTTCATAAATCCCTTAAATTTATATAAATTTTTTCACATAGTAATTGCCTTTTGGTTATATTATATAGTATAGTTATGTTGAGGAAGTATGTAAACAATCATTCAACATTTTAAAAGAACAGGAAGTGATCCTATGAAGATAGAACGTATTAATGAAAATCAGATTCGCTGTACACTGACCAGTTTCGATTTAAGTGTCCGAAACTTGAATTTGGGCGAACTGGCTTATGGCAGTGAAAAAGCCCGCAGTCTGTTCCGCGAGATGATTCAGAAAGCATCTAACGAAGTGGGATTTGAAGCCGAAGACATTCCTCTCATGGTGGAAGCGATTCCGCTGTCCAACGAAAGCGTCATGCTCGTCATCACCAAGATTGAAGACCCCGAGGAGCTGGATACTCGTTTTGCCAAGTTTTCCCCTATGACCGACGATGATCAGGACTCCATGTTAAACGATCTGGCGAGTGAGCTCTTAGAAGGTGCTGACGGTCTCCTGGGACTTTTAAGCGCAGACAAGAAAGATAAGGAAGAAGCTCCCGCTCCAAAGGAGGAGGCAGCTGCCAGCACCATGAGAATTTACTGTTTCCAGAGTCTCGACCAGATATCGGAGGCAGCCCGTGCCGCTTTACAGGTCTACGATGGAGAGAATACATTATATAAAAAGCCGGAAGCGAGACAGTATTACCTGGTCATAAAGAATACATTGGAGAGTTCACTCGACTTCAGCCGTGTCTGTAACATCCTTGCGGAATACGGCACCAAGATCCGGCAGGATTACGCTTCAGAAGCGTACTACAGGGAACATTACGAGGTGCTGATTGAAGGCCATGCCCTTCAGTCTCTGGCAAAGCTCTGACCCGTCCCCTTTGATTCATAGTACTTCATCACACAAAGAATAACCCGGAGGCGCATCGCGTCTCCGGGTTGTTTTTTATAAGTCAGCAGATTCTTTCTGCAGCAGCGGGATTTCATTCCGTTATCCCGCCTCCAGCGCTTCCTGGAAGAACCCGGCTATTAAATCCAGCGTCACATCGGTCTCCCTGCACGGAATCTGAATCCAGTCGTGACACATGCCTGCCGCTTTCCGGAAGACCAGCTCCGTGCCGGTCACCTTCTCCATCTTCTCAGCAAGAAGTTCACAGTCCGGCGTCAAAATCTCCTCTTCACCGGAAAACATCAGCACCGGTCCCAGCCCGTCCATGGTTCCGCAGATCGGAGAAACGAACGGATCCTCTTTGTCGAGACCGCCGCAGTAACGTTTTCCAGTCTCAATCAGCGCTTCTGCCGGAAGAATATGTTCCGTCTTTCTGGCAATCTTGATCTTTGGATTTGTCAGGCTGATATCCAGCCAGGGAGACACCATCGCCGTCCTGGCCGGCATGGGACAGCCTCCCCTGTCGCGCAGTTCCTGCAAAAATGCAAGGGCCAGCCCTCCTCCGGAGGAGTCCCCAAACAGGAAAAACATATCTTCCGGATACTCTCTCACCAGCCTCTCATAGGCCTCCATTAGAATGATGCGGACATCCACCGCCGTATATTCCGGACTGAGCGGATACTGAAATACCGACACCTTCATGTGGTCGAGAATCGCAAAGCGCTCTGCGATTCTCCGGTGGTGCTTCCCCGGTTCCAGGGAATACGCGCCGCCCGGAAGCATCAGGATATGCCCCCTTCCGGGGTAGCTCCCGTTCACGGTGACTCCCTTAAATCCCCTGATATCCCAGTTTTTCACCCGCACCTTCTTCGTAAAGCGTTCCATGTCCAGAGCCCCCGTGTTTCTGAGTGGGTTCTGAAGATTTTCCGCCATCTTCCTGTCCGCCTTACAAAGCCGGGCCAGAAATCCCGCCATCGATGCCTTAAAACTCATGTTCTTCGTCTCCTTCGTAAACGCGCGTCCGTCACGCTTCCGACGCGCTGCACACCTTGTTTAACTTTCTCAGCTCATAGACAACAAACAGGCTCACAATCAACGCCGATGCAACGTCTGCGATTGGTCCCGCATAAAGGATTCCGTCCAGGCTGAAGGTCAGCGGAAGAATCAGGATCAGCGGAATCAGCAGAAGCAGCTGGCGCAGCATGGACAGAACCGAGGCCTTGAGCGGCTGTCCCGTAGACTGGAAATAGCTGGTGGATACAACCTGAAATCCAGCCGTAAAGATACCCAGCATGTATATCTTCAGACACTTAATTGCAAACTGCGTAAATTCTATATCCTGTGTTCCAAAAAGGCTCAGAATCTGACCGGGGAATATCTGACAGGCCAGCCAGCCGAGTATGGAGACCACGGTAGCCGCTGATATTGCCAGTAAGTACGTTTTTCTCACACGCTTCGGCTGGTTCGCACCCTTGTTAAAGCCGAGAATCGGCTGGG